>MDTB01066684.1_pt1 | contig 12384 bp, 12 predicted proteins | sample 811161 | NCBI WGS metagenome assembly MDTB01 (sample SAMN05326650, study PRJNA326480) | marine metagenome | isolation source: seawater | place: Mediterranean Sea | collected 2009 | reverse complement strand
TTTGTAATAAATTTTTATTATTAAATTTTATATTTAAAATTTTTTCAAGATCTTTCAAATTATATTTCATGATAGACCTTTAAAAAATCTATTAAATCTTATTGAGTTTTTCCAATTCCAAAACTTTAATACACTCCCTTTTTCTGTGTTATTAGAAAAAAATATAATTTGAGCCTTTCCAACCAGGTTGTCTTCATGAACATATCCTACGTGTGATAAGAATCTGCTATCACTTGAGCAATCTCTGTTATCACCTAAGAAAAAATAATGTTTTTCTGGAACAATATAAATATCTGAATTTATCATGCTTCCTATTTTACTATATACGGCTATATGAGTTTTTTTATTTGGCAATTCTTCTTTAAATCCGTCTACAATATGATCATTTCCACTGCATCTTATGTTAGATTCCACAATTACTTTTTCCTTATTAATTTTTTTTTTATTAATAAACAAATCTCCTTTAATAATTTGTATTTCATCGCCAGGTAATCCCGCAAGTCTCTTAATAAAATCCGTTCTATTATCAGAAGGAGTTTTAAAAACTACAAGGTCACCGTATTCGGGAATGGAAAAAAATATCCTGTTATTAAAAATTGGAGGACTAAATGGGAAAGAATGTTTGCTATATCCATAAGTATATTTTGAAACAAAAATTCTATCACCAACCAATAATGTTGGTTCCATGGACGATGAAGGAATATAAAATGGTTGAAATAATAACGATCTAATTATTAAGGCGATTAATAAAGCTATTGAAAGAGTTTTAAGGTTATCTAGAATTTTTGATATCATTTTATTTATATGTAAATATGATTACAGATGCTACAGCCCAAGGTTTATCATCAGATAAAGAAAGGTGAATTTTAAATTTTTTATTTTTAAAGATTTTTTTAAGGTTTTTTAACGAAAAACCTTTAATTACAAATTTTGGAGCTCCTGATGAATTATTTCTAATTTCAACATCATTAAATTGTAATTTATTTCCAATCCCGACAGCTTTGAAAAGAGCTTCTTTGGCTGCAAATCTTTTAGCAAAACATTCTATATTATTTACTCTTTTATTACATGTGTTGATTTCAAAATTTGTATAAATTCTTTTTTTAAATGCGTTGCTATTTTTTTTAATTGCTTTTCTGATTCTATTCGTATTTACAATATCTGTACCTATTCCGTAAATGTTCATTTTTTTATAATTTTTTTGAATTTTGTTATGGAGTCTCTTATACCTGTAAAAATTGATTCCCCAATTAAAAAATGCCCTATATTAAACTCTTCAATACCCTTGATTTTTGATAAAGTTTTGGCAGAGGAAAAAGTTATTCCATGACCAACATGCACTTTAAGTCCAATAAAATTTCCATAATTAACTGCATTCTTTATTTTATTCAGCTCTTTTTTAATATTTTTATTTTTATTGTGTAAGTTACAAAACTTCCCAGTATGAATTTCAACACAATCTGCTTTTATTGATTTAGCAATTATAATATCTTTAATATTAGGTTCAATAAATAAGCTAATTCTTATATTTTTTTTTTTTAAAGCGTCTATAATTTTTTTAATTAAAAAAATATTTTTTTTTAAATTTAGTCCTCCCTCAGTAGTTATCTCAGATCTTTTTTCTGGTACTATGCAAATGTAACTTGGTTTATATTTTAAGGAAATTTTTAACATTTCTTTCGTGGGAGCCATTTCTAAATTCAAAGGAATTTTTAATTTTTTTTTAATTTCTTTTAAATCTTTATCTACTATATGTCTTCTGTCTTCTCTAAGATGAATTGTAATAGAATCAGCTCCATATTTTTCTGCTAATAATGCTGCTCTTAAAGGGTTTGGATAATTCTCACCTCTGGCATTTCTGATTGTAGCAACATGATCAATGTTTACACCTAGTCTTGGGTATTTCATTTTAAATTTCTACTTCCTGGTTTAATTAATTTCTTTAATTTTAACTGCTCAGGTATTTCCTCAGGTTTATAAGTTGCAATTTCTATTTCTACTTGAGAAATTATTTCCTTATCTATTTTACTTTTTCCATTTGATCTATCTATTAAACAAGCATAACCAATAATTTCTCCTCCAAATTTTTCTATTAAACTTGAGCATTCTAAACTAGATTTTCCAGTTGTTATTACATCCTCTACAATTAAAACTTTTTGCCCCTTCTTAATTTCAAATCCTCTTCTTAATTCAAACAGACCATTTACTCTCTCAGTAAATATTGTTTCCAAACCTAAAATTCTTCCAATCTCATATCCAATTATTATGCCTCCAATAGCAGGAGAAACTATTAGATTTATATTATCAAATTTGTTTTTTATTTTTTCTGCCAAAGAAATACATAAGGTCTTTGCCTTATCAGGTTTGCTTAATAGTTTGGCACATTGAACATATTTTTCGCTGTGCAATCCTGAAGATAGAAGGAAATGTCCTTCTAACAGAGCTTCAGTTTCTTTTAAAATTTTTAAGGACTCTTTGTATGAAAGCATACTTTTTCTTTTTGTGACGAATAACTTTAAATTTTAAATTTTGTTGTTTTAATTGACTTATCAAGTTTGTAAAGTTTTTTAAATCTTTAATTTGTATATCAAATAAAAATTGCAAATATTTTTCATCTCTCTTTGTCAACTCAATATTGATAATATTTGCATCATTTACTCCGATTAAAGTACTTACTTTACCAAGAATTCCTGGCTTATGTGGAAGATCTATTGATAATGTAGAGGTATATTCCTTCAGTTTTTCCTGCCTTTCCAAAAATCTACCTTGCCAATGTTTTCTAATAGAAGCACGAGCTTTTCCAGTTTTGCTTGATGATAACCAATGTAAAGATGGAGATACTTTTTTTGAGACTATAATTTTTATCATATCTCCGTTTTTAAGCATAGATTGAAGTGGGGAACTCTTTCCATTTATTTCACATCCTATCGCTGTATCACCAATTTTAGTATGAACTGCATAAGCAAAGTCAATGGGTGTAGCATCTCTTGGTAATTTTATAACCGCTCCCTTTGGTGTAAAACAAAAAACATTGTCTTGAAACATTTGAAGTTTAGTAAATTCAAAGTAATGTTCAGGACTTCCGCCTGTTTCCATAATTTCAACTAAGTCTCTTAACCAATCATATTCTTTCCATGATAGTTCGGAAAATTTTTCAGATGATTTATATTTCCAATGAGATGCTATTCCTCTTTCAGCGAATTCATGCATTGGTCTTGTGCGTATTTGAATTTCTATTCTTTTTTTCATAGGACCAATAACAGATGTATGTATTGACTTGTATTGATTAATTTTTGGAGTAGAAATATAATCTTTAAATTTTCCTGGTATTGCTGAATATTCACTATGAAATAATCCTAAAGTTATGTAACAATCGTTAATATCCTTAACAATAACTCTAAAACCAACAATATCTGTTAGTTGTTCAAGAGATATTCTCTTTGACTGCATTTTGCGCCAAATAGAAAATGGAGTTTTTTCTCTACCGGTTATTTCTGCATCTATATTTTTAGATTTTAATAATTCCTTAAGTTCATCAGATACTTCCTTAATTATATTTTCTCTAGTATTTTTAATAAAAGACAATCTATTAAGTATTAAATTCCTTGCGTCAGAGTTCAGTATTGAGAAAGATAAATCCTCTAGCTCATCTCTTATAGTGTTCATACCCATTCTGTCTGCCAAGGGTGCGTAGATTTCCATAGTCTCTTTTGCTTTTCTTATTTTTTTACTTTGATCTTTAACAAAATTTATTGTCCTCATATTATGTAACCTGTCAGCTAATTTTACGAGTAGAACTCTTATATCCTTCGAGGTTGCAAGAATAAGTTTTCTAAAATTTTCAGCCTTTGAATTCTCAACTGCTTTTTCTTCTAAAGCTGATATTTTAGTCACCCCATCAACTAGATCAGCAACTTCTTTTCCAAATTCTTTTTTTACAGAGTTATATGTAGCCTTTGTATCCTCAACTGTATCGTGAAGAAGGCCCGTTGTTATAGTTGCGGAATCTAATTTAAGTTCAGTTAATATACTGGCTACGGCTATAGGGTGACTAACATAAGGTATGCCCTCATCTCTTTTTTGATTTTTGTGGGCTTCTAAAGCAAAATTGTATGCCTTACTCAAAGTTTCTGGATTAAAAAATCTATTATATGATTTAACTTTTTTAATTAGTTCTTCATTATTTAGCATGATTAATTATATCATTTTAAGGTAATTTTGTAATCTCATTATTAGAATTTTCAAGATCTTTAATCAAATCATCTATATTTTTTTTAGTTATTGGGTGGGTCCAATTTGGAGAAATTTCCTTTAATGGGTATAAAACAAAATTTCTCTTACTTAATTCTTTATGGGGTAAAGTTAACTCAATATTCTCTGATTTAAAATTCATCACTTTTTTTTTATAATCAATTATATCTAGGTCACAAGTTCTTGGTTCATTTTTTTCATTCCTTTTTCTTTCTAATTTTTTTTCAATATTTAATAAGATACCCATCAAATTAGATGGTTCGAGCTCAGATTGAACAGAAATAACAATATTTATAAATTTTGGGTTTTTTTTATTTGGATATGAAAAAGTTTCATAAAAACTAGATTTTTTTACAAGATTAATTTTTTTTTCTCTTAAAAGAGAAATTGCTAATTTTATATTTTTAAATCTATCTCCAAAACTTGAAGGTAAATTTGAACCAATTCCTATATAAATCATGTTATTTATTTCTACTAAATACCCTAGCTTTTTCCCTGTTCCAATCTCTTTTCTTTTTTACACTTCTTTTATCATAAAGTTTTTTTCCCTTAGCAACAGCTATTTCAACTTTTGCTTTACCTTTTTTAAAATACATTTTTGTTGGAATAATAGTTAACCCTTCTCTATTAATCCTTCCTATTAGTTTGTTTATTTCTCTTTTATTGAGCAAAAGTTTTCTTAGATCTCTTGGATCATGGTTATTGTAACTGGACTCTTTATATAGTGGTATGTAAGAATTAATTAAATATAATTCCCCATTATTATCAGAGGCATAAGCATCTGTAATATTGGCCTTACCATCTCTTAGTGATTTAACTTCGGAACCTTTTAAAACTATTCCAGCTTCAAATGTTTCAAGAAAAAAATAATTAAATCTAGCTTTTCTATTGTTACAAACAATTTTAATTCCGTAATTTTTTTTTGCTTTCATTAAAGCAGTTCGGCAATTTTTAAAGCTTTTTCTACTTCCTTTTTGGTTTTGTCTGTTAATTTAACCAGAGGCAATCTAACTTCTTCTGAGGATAAACTTAGTAAGCTTGCAGCATATTTCACAGGGCTTGGATTACTTTCTATAAATAAAGCTTTATGCAAGGGCATCAATTTTTCATTAATTTGTTTGGCTTTAGAAATTAAATCACTATTATTTTTATTTAAAGATGCTTCTTGAAATTCAGAACAAAGTTTTGCTGCAACATTTGCAGTAACTGAAATGCATCCTACACCACCTCTAATATTAAATTCTAATGCTGTTGCATCTTCACCAGATAACTGAATAAATTCAGGTCCCATTTTTTTTAATTGTAGATCAACTCTATTTAGATCGGCTGTAGCATCTTTTACTCCAGCAATATTTTTAAGTTCAAAAAGTCTAGACATAGTATCAACTGACATGTCTACAACTGACCTTGGAGGTATGTTGTAAATAATAATTGGTATACCAACATTGTCGTTTATTAATTTATAATGTTGGTAAAGACCTTCTTGTGTGGGCTTATTATAATATGGTGTAACTATTAACAATCCATCTGCACCAGATTTTTCTGCATGTTTCGACAATTCAATTGCTTCTGCTGTTGAGTTTGAACCTGTGCCTGCAATGACAGGGATTTTACCTTTACATTCTTTTACTGCAATTTCGATAACCTTCTTATGTTCTCCGTGATTTAATGTAGGAGACTCTCCTGTCGTACCAGCAGGTACAACGCCTTTTGTTCCGTTAGCTATATGATGGTGAATTAGGGATTCGTATTTCCCTTGATCCAATACATTGTTATTAAATGGAGTTATTAAAGCTACAATTGAACCTTTAAACATAATTCTTTATATAGTAATAAATCTAATCTTTCAAAAATTTTATGCTTAAACATTTAATTAGTCTAGTTATTTTATTGATTGGTTTATCTTATTTGTCTGCATACTCTGATACAGCAGCAACGATTCTTCCTAAATTAAAACCAAACGATTTATCAAAATCAGTAAAGGAAAAAACTTCTTTCGTATTACCATCAAAAAAACCTTCTATTAAATTAAAAAAAAATAACTTAAAAAAATTTATCATACCGAAAGAAAAGCCCTTGATAAAGGGATCGACTAAATTGTTTGCAGAGAGAAAATTAAAAGAAAAAACAACTAATGTTGTGAAACAAGAACAGCTTGTTAAGAAAAAAATAGAAGAAAATAAAAAAGAAGAAATCGTATCTATCAAGGATTTTGAAAAAAACAGTAATGGTTCTTATTTATTGCCGCAAAAAAAACCAATAACTTATAAAAAAACTTCTACAAAGACAGCAGATAACTCAGAAGTTTTATCAAAGAAAGACTACGAATATGCTAAAGAAATATTTACTAATATATCACAAAAAAAATGGAGTACTGTTTTTCCTTTAACTCGAAAAGTTAAAGACAGTGATTTTAAAAATCTGATCTCTTGGATTTATCTAAAAGAAAAAAGTAACAAAGCAAGTTTTGATGATTATATAAAGTTTATAGATAAAAACTCAGAATATCCAAGAATAAATAGACTTAAATATTTGGCCGAACATAAAATTAATTTAAATACTACAAGTCCAAACACAGTAATTGGCTGGTTTGTTTCAAACCCTCCATTAAGCGGCTTTGGAAAAATAAAGCTAGCTGAGTCTTATCTTATTAAAGGTAATTTTTCTGAAGGATCAAAATTGTTAAAAGAAGGATGGATTAATGCATCTTTAAGTTCAAAAGATCTGAGATATTTAAATAAAAAATATAACAAAATATTAGATTCATCAGATCATATAAATAGAGCAAAGTTTATGGCTTGGGAAAATAAATATTGGGATCTTAAAAGAATTTTAAGATATTTGCCAAAAGATTATAGGGCCTTATACAATGCAAGACAGATTGTTATGAGCAGTTCATATGGAGTTGATAAAGCTATAGCAGATGTTCCAGAAAAATTTAAAAATGATATGGGATTAAACTATGATAGATTAAAATGGAGAAGAAGGCGTGGAAGATTAGAATCTTCACTTGAAATAATAAACAAAGCTCCAAATGATAAAGATTTACTGGTAAGACCTGATCTTTGGTGGAAAGAAAGATCGATTATAGCAAGGTCTTTAATATATAAAAAGAAATATGAACTCGCCTATACTGTTGCCAAAAATCATTCATTAACAGAAGGACCTGAATTTGCTGAAGCTGAATGGATGTCCGGATGGATATCACTAGTTTTTTTAAATAATACTAATTTTGCATTAAAACATTTCAAAAATTTTTATGAAAATGTTGGTTACCCAATTAGTTTAGCTAGAGGAGCGTATTGGATAGGTTTGACATACGAAACTATTGGAAACAAGGACTTATCTGAAAAATTTTACAAAGAAGGGTCTAAATTCATGACAACATATTATGGCCAATTGTCATTTCAAAAAATAAAACCTTTCGATGAATTTGAACTTAAGGATGAAAGCAAATATACCAAAGATTATGAAAAAGACTTTTATAAAAATCCTTTAACAAAACATGTGATACTTTTAAAAGAAATAAATAAAACAAAATATAGTAAAGATATTATAAAACATTTAGCTACATCGGATATAGATAGTGGAAGTGAGGTTTTGGCTGCAAAATTGGCAACAGAAATAGGAAGATACGATTATGCAATTCAAGTATCAAAAAAAGCCTCATACGAAAAACGTTTTCATAACAAATTTAATTATCCAATAATAAATATTCCTTCAGTAATTAATGGTAGAACAATGCCCTCACAAGAAATAATATTAGCCATTACTCGCCAAGAAAGTGAATTTGATCCAAAAGCTAATAGTTATGCTGGTGCTAAAGGTATGATGCAACTTATGACTTACACCGCAAAACTTGTTTCTAAACAAATGAACGAACGTTATAGTAAAACCAAATTAACTTCAGACCCTGAATACAATATAAGACTAGGCACTTATTATTTTAATTCCTTATTGAACGAGTATAAAGAGGTATATCCATTTGCAATAGCTGGTTACAATGCAGGACCCAAAAGGGTTAGACAATGGAAAAAAATTAATGGTGATCCATCTAAGGGAGATATTAGTTATGTTAATTGGATAGAATTAATAAAATTTGAAGAAACAAGAAATTATGTTCAGAGAGTTTTAGAAAATGCAAATGTATATAAATACATTCTTAACCAAAAACCAGTAAAACTAGAAAATTTTTTTAGATAACTTATGGCGGTGAGGGAGGGATTCGAACCCTCGGTAGATTGTTACACCTACGGAAGTTTAGCAAACTCCTGGTTTAAACCAGCTCACCCACCTCACCAAACGATAGCTATATATAGCATTATATAAGTAAAAAAAACTACTAAATTCTTAAAAGATAAAAAAGATTTTTTTTTGCTCTTTGAAAGTTTTAATCATCAATGCTCTAGATATAAAAAGGATTATAAATCCCATAACCCAATTCATAATTAATAAACCATAGAATATATCTTGAAAATAACCATCCATGACATTCAAGATTAGCCATACAAGAGCAAATGGAACGATAACCATCCTAAAGAGATTAGAATAAAATATAAATGAAGTTCTTTTAAGTGCAGTGAATAAAGCATGTGAAATAAAGAAAACTGGTAAAATAGGTCCTATAAATGCAGCAATTTTCAAATACGTTGAACCATAATTTATGACCTCTAAATTATTTGAAAAAATGCCTATAATTTGTTCGGATAACAAAAAAATTATAATACCGGCTAAACACATTATTATAATGCCAATATAAACAGCTTTAAAATAAACTTCTCTTACCCTATCATATCTTCTAGCTCCAAAGTTTTGACCGGCGATTGATATTACAGCAGTATTTAATCCAATCACAGGAAGTGTAAATATATGTTCAAATCTTATAGCTGCACCATATCCTGCAACAGCATAATCACCAAAATTATTTATAAAGGATAATAATATATAACTTCCACCAGCAACTAAGAAAAGAGCAAAAGTAATTGGCATACATTGATTAAAAATATTATTAAAAAAATTCTTTCTTATATAAAAATTCTCAATTTTAGGTAATATTTTTAATTCAGCTTTGTTGACTTTAAAGTATAAATACAAACAGCCAAAAAATTGAATTAATACTGTAGAAATTGCTAATCCAGCAACACCAAAAGAAGGTATAAATAAAAATCCAAAAATAAAAATAGGATTCAATATAATATTAAATATTAATCCTACCATTAAAACATTTCGATATGTTTTCGTATCACCCTGAGCATATAGAACTGCATTAAAAGATGTTAGTATTAAAAAAATAATAGTTCCAAGGAAAATAATATCCGTATATTCCTTAGCGAGTATCACACTTTCATAAGTATTACCCATAAATTTTAGTATGTTTTCTGAAAAAAAAATACCAAATAACGTTATTACAATTGAAAGTAAAATTGCATAGACGAGGGTATTATAGGTATAGATTGATGCTGCTATTTTATTTCTTTCACCTAAAGAATTTCCTATAAGAGAATTAGAGCCAGCAACAATACCTATTCCGGCCGAAATAATTAAGAAATAAAGTGGAAATGACTTAGCAAGCGCTGCTAATGCTTCAGGAGATATTTTTCCAGCATAAAAAGTATCGACGATATTAAATAAAGTCTGAAACAAACTTCCTGTACTTGCTGGAATAGCTATTTGCTTTAGTAATTTTCCAATTGGATTTAATGTTATGTTTAATTTTTTTTCCAACTGATCCTCAATAAAATTCTTTTTGAAAAAAATATTTTTTACCGTTTTTTTTTGCAATTAGGATCTGTTTTTGTCTCATAGCAAATCTTGATTTTTGTGAGTCCGAGAGATAATCATGACATTTCGGACAGGATATACCTTCTAAATACTTTTTAGATTTTTTTTCTTCCATTGAAACAGGCTTTCTACATCCGCTACAAATTGAGTAAGTTCCAATTTTTAATTTGTGTCTAACAGAAACTCTATTGTCAAAAACGTAGCACTCACCTTCCCATAGACTTTGTTTTTTGCTAATTTTTTTAAGATAATTTAATATTCCACCTTTTAATTGAAAAATATTTTTATAACCTTTTCTTTTTAGATAAACAGATGCTTTTTCACATCTAATTCCACCCGTACAAAACATTGCAATTTTGTCTTTTTTGTTAAATTTCTTCAAATATTTTGGAAAGTCCCTAAAATTGTTTATATTAGGATTTTCTGCACCTTTAAAGGTCCCAACTTGATGTTCAAAAGGTTTTCTGGCATCTATTATTTTTATATCTTTGTCCGATAACAATGAATTCCATTTTTTTGGTTCCACACCGTTATTTATTTTCTGAGATGGCAAAATATTAATTCCTATTGGTACAACTTCTTTTTTTATTTTGATTTTTTCTCTATGGAAAGGATTAAAATCATTTATAGAATTATTCTCAGAATCAAACTTTACAATTTTACAGATTTTTTTTATTTCTTTCTTAATTTTTTCTATATTTTTCTCTTTGCCAGAAATAGTGCCATTTATACCCTCTTTTGAAATAATTATTGTGCCTCTTACTTGATTATCAATTAATTTTTTTTGAAAAATCATCTTGAGTCTTTTAAGGCCCGAGAGTCTTTTAAATTTATAAAAACCAAAAATACAAAACATTTAAATTTTCCTACAAATTGTTATTCCATCACCTATTGGTAATATAGTTTTTTCTATACTATCATTTTTTTTAATAAAAGAGTTAAATTCTCTTATTGTATTAGTTAAATCATCTTTTTTATTAATATCAGCAACATCACCTTTCCATAAAACATTATCTATAATAATAAATCCATTAGTTTCAATAAGTTCGAGAGATAGATTAAAATAGCTCTTATAATTCTCTTTATCAGCATCAATAAAGATCATATCAAATTTTTTTTTTTCATTTTTTAATTGGTTCAACGTGTTAAAAGCTGGTGCAAGTATAATTTTTATTTTTTTTTGTAAATTAGCTTTTTGAAAAAAATTCATTGCTTTTCCTGACGTTTCCTTATTAATATCAAGACATGTAATTTTTCCATCCTCAGGTATAACAAGTCCCATTGATAAAGCGCTAAAACCTGTAAAGGTTCCAATTTCTAGAATATTTTTTATATTATTAGTTTTAATAATAAATTGAAAAAAATAAGCTTGAGTAACTGAAATCTGCATTTTTTTACTATGACCTAAAGTATCATTGTATTTAAGCAACTCTTTTTGAACTGGATGTAGATCGTAACTGTGATTAGAGATATATTTTTCTAATCTTTCATTAATCTCTAGACTTTTGATCATTTTTTTAGTTTTTCTCTTAAAATATCGTTAACTAGTTTTGGATTAGCTTTACCAGAAGATGCTTTCATAATTTCTCCAACAAAAAATCCATATAGCTTTTCTTTACCAGATTTGTATTCTGAGATTTTCTCTGAGTTTTTTTCTAATACTTTAATTATAATTTTCTCCAATTCTTTAGGATCACTTTGTTGTTTTAAACCTTTTTCTTGAATAATTTTTGACGGCTCGTCACCTGTTTTGACCATTATTTCAAACACTTTTTTGGCAATTTTTCCAGAGATTTCACCAGAACTTATAGAATTAATAAGTGATGCAAGATTTTTGGGTAAAACTGGTGAGTCTTTTATTTCTAAATTTTTTTCATTTAATACAGCAAATAATTCAACAATTATCCAGTTTTTTGCCAGCTTTATGTCTGCGTTTTTAATTACTTCTTCAAAATAGTTTGAAATGTCAAGTTCTGACACTAAAACATTTGCCTCGTAAGGGCTTAATTTAAATTTTTTAATAAATCTATCTTTTTTTTCATCTGGTAACTCTGGTAATTTTTTTTTCAAATTATCAACAAAACTTTGTTTTATTTCTAGAGGTAATAAATCTGGATCTGGAAAATATCTGTAATCGTGAGCTTCTTCTTTGGATCTCATTGATCTAGTTTCATTTTTTTTGGTATCAAAAAGTCTGGTTTCTTGCTCTACAAGTTTGCCAGACTCAATTAATTCAATTTGTCTTTTTGCCTCAGAGTCGATAGCCATCTCCATAAATTTAATTGAATTTACATTTTTTATTTCACATCTTGTACCTAAATTTTTTGAATCTTTTAATCTAACTGATACATT
>MDTB01021103.1_pt1 | contig 12385 bp, 14 predicted proteins | sample 811161 | NCBI WGS metagenome assembly MDTB01 (sample SAMN05326650, study PRJNA326480) | marine metagenome | isolation source: seawater | place: Mediterranean Sea | collected 2009 | reverse complement strand
ACTCAAAGATCTTGGGTATGAATTTGATGAAGACCAGTTAAATTCTTTGTTTATTAAATTTAAAGATTTAGCCGATAGTAAAAAAGAAGTAACCGATATGGACTTAGAATCATTAATATTAGAACAGTCTAGGTCAGAAAATAATAAACAGTTTCTTACTCTTGAATTTGTTGAAGTAGAGTGTGGCAATAAAGTAGAACCAAAAGCTAAAATTGAATTAATAAAGGAGAATGGCGATAAAATAAAAACAGAATCTAATGGTACAGGACCTGTTGATGCAGTTTGCAAAGCTATCGATAAGACAATAAGTTTTTCATCTAAACTTACTGAATTTAGTGTTAATTCTGTAACTGAAGGAATAGATGCTTTGGGTGAAGTGACTATAAGGGTTGAGAATAAAAATGGAAGAACTTTTACAGGAATTGGTTCAGATTCTGATATAGTAGTTGCGTCTGCAAAAGCATATTTAAATGCTATAAATAGGCAGGTGCAAATGATGAACGAAGGTTCTGAGTCACCCGGATCTGGAGCAGGAAGATGAGCAAAACATTATTCGAAAAAATATGGAATTCTCATGTGGTAGAGCAATTAGGTGATGATCTATCACTAATATATATTGATTTGCATTTAGTACACGAAGTGACTTCTCCTCAAGCTTTCGAAAGCTTGAGAATTAATTCAAGAAAAGTAAGAAGACCTGATCTGACAGTAGCAACAATAGACCATAATGTGCCTACTATAGACAGATTTAATATCAAGGATCCTATATCAATGCAGCAAATCCAAACTTTAAGAAAAAATTGTGAAGACTTCAAAGTGCCTATTTATGATATTGATAATATTAATCAGGGTATAGTTCATGTTATTGGCCCTGAACTAGGATTAACACAACCGGGAATGACTATAGTTTGTGGGGATAGCCATACTTCTACTCATGGAGCTTTCGGAGCTTTAGCTTTTGGCATCGGTACTTCTGAGGTTGAACATGTTTTGGCAACACAAACCCTTCTTCAAAAGAAACCCAAGACTATGTCTGTTGAAGCAACTGGAAAACTACCTTTAGGTGTCACTCCAAAAGATTTAATACTTTCAATTATTGGAAAAATTGGTGTTGATGGTGGGACTGGCCATGCAATCGAATTTAGGGGAGAAGCTTTTGAAGACATGACTATGGAAGGGAGAATGACAGTATGTAATATGACTATTGAAGGTGGTGGAAGGGCTGGAATGATTGCTCCTGATGAAAAAACAATTGAATTTGTTCAAGGAAAAAAATTTTCACCACAAGGAAAAAATCTTGAAAAACTAATTGAAATATGGAAAGAACTCAAAACAGAAAGTAATGCAAAATTTGACACACAAATTGAAATAGATTGCACCAATCTTGAACCTCACATTAGCTGGGGTACAAATCCAGGGCAAGTTATTGGTGTGAATTCTTTAATTCCTGATCCAAATAATTTCGATACACCTGAAAAAAAATCAAATGCTGAAAGTGCTTTAGAATATATGGGGCTTGAAGCAGGTCAGAAAATTTCAGATGTAAAAATTGATAGGGTTTTCATAGGATCTTGTACTAATGGTCGAATTGAAGATCTTAGGGCTGCAGCAAAATTAATTGATGGAAAAAAAGTTAATAAAGATGTGAATGCAATGGTGGTGCCAGGTTCTGGAATTGTAAAAATGTTGGCTGAAAAAGAAGGGCTAGATAAAATATTTGTTAATTCTGGTTTTGAGTGGAGGGAAGCAGGTTGTTCTATGTGCTTAGCTATGAATCCAGATAAGCTTAATCCTCAAGAAAGATGTGCTTCAACATCAAATAGAAATTTTGAAGGTCGTCAAGGTAAAGATGGAAGAACTCATCTTGTTAGCCCAGAGATGGCAGCAGCAGCAGCAATTGAGGGTCACTTTGTTGACGTTAGGGATTGGAAATAATGGATGCATTTATAAAACATAAAGGTATAGTTGCCCCATTAGATAGATCCAATGTAGATACAGACCAAATAATACCAAAACAATTTTTAAAAAGAATTGAAAGGACCGGTTTTGGAGAATTTGCTTTTTTTGATTGGAGATATTTAGAGCCAGGAGTATTGAACCCTGAATTTATTTTAAATGAAGAAAGATTTAAAAGGGCATCAATACTAGTATCAGGTACAAATTTTGGTTCCGGTTCTTCAAGAGAACATGCACCATGGGCCTTGCTGGATTATGGATTTAAAGTAATTATTGCTCCAAGTTTTGCAGATATATTCAGGAATAATTGTTTTCAAAATGGAATGTTATCAATTATTTTAGAAAAAAAAGAGGTTGATTATATTATGGGTATGTCACTCTCAAATAAAGGTTATCAGTTGAATGTAGATCTTGAAAATGAAGTAATTTATGATGATAAAGACTTTAAAGCGAACTTTAAAATTGACCCTTTTAGAAAGGAATCATTACTTAAAGGACAAGATGAGATAGCAAGGACACTCGATTCAAGTAGTCATATTGATAATTATGAAAAAAATAGAATTGAAAGATGGTAAAAAATGAATTTTAAAATTGCTTTATTATCAGGAGATGGAATTGGGCCTGAGGTCACAAATGAGTCTTTAAAAATTTTAGACGCGGTATCAAAAAAATATGGACATAAATTTGAATATGACTATCAAGATGTGGGTGGAATTTCAATTGATAAGCATAATACTGCAATTACTGAAGAAGCATTAAGTAAATGTTTAGAGAGCCAAGCGGTATTATTTGGTTCAGTAGGTGGCCCAAAATGGGATGATCCGAATAGTGATGTGAGGCCAGAGGATGGAATTTTAAAATTACGCAAAGAATTAGATCTGTTTGCAAATATTAGACCTGCAAAAGTTTATCCAGCTCTTTCTAATTCAAGCCCGCTAAAAAAAGAAATATTGGAAAACGTTGATTTTATAATTATTAGAGAATTAACATCTGGATTATATTTTGGGGAACCTAAAAAAAGATGGGTAGAAAACGGAAAAAGATATGCAATTGACACTCTTAAATATGACGAAGATGAAGTTAGGAGAGTAGTTAAGGTAGGTTTTGAAATGGCAAAAAAACGTAAAAAAAAATTACACTCATTAGATAAAATGAATGTAATGGCCAGTTCAAGATTGTGGAGAGAGATAGCTGAAGAAGTTTCTAAAGAGTATCCGGAAGTAGAATTAATACATATGTTGGCAGATAATGCAGCAATGCAAATAATAACTAATCCATCCGACTTTGATGTATTGGTTACTGAAAATACTTTTGGAGATATTTTGTCTGATGAGGCTGCTGTTATTGGCGGTTCAATGGGCATGCTTCCATCGGCCAGCTTATCATCTATACCTGGCATAATAGAGGATGGTTCTAAACCTGCTTTATACGAACCTATTCATGGCTCAGCACCAGATATAGCTGGACAAGGCATTGCAAACCCAATAGCTTCTATATTAAGTACTTCAATGATGTTGAAATGGTCTTTTGGATTAGATCACGAAGCTGAAGAAATTGAAAATGCTGTAAATATTTTAATTGATAAAGGGATTAGGACTAAAGATTTATCGGAAAATGATAATTTCTTAAGTACAAGTCAAATGGGTGATGAAATTTACAAACTAATAAAATAATTATGAAGTTTCAAAATTTATATATTCCAAAAATAATAATAGGGGAAATTATCTCTCATGCATTAAATAATGACCCTAATGAAAGTTGTGGGATTTTGCAGGGAAAAGGCACAATGACAACTAGGTTTCATAAACTGAAAAATATTCATGAAGCTCCACAAAACAGATATACAATTGATCCTATTGAATTAATGAATACTGAAAAAATTTGTGATGATGAGGATGAGTCTATAATTGGTTTTATGCATTCACATACACACACACAAGCTTATCCTTCTGAAACAGATATAAAGAATGCACTCACATCTGGATATTTAGACCAAATATATGTAATTGTTTCTTTAGTAGAAAAAGTAAGGCCAATAGTCAAGGCTTTTTCAATTAATAATCATGGGGAGGCATCAGAAATATTTATTGATTTTGATGGACCCAAATATATTAGTCGGTAATTTTTCTAGTTAGCCACCACTCCATGGAATCAGATAAAGCCATCCAGCTCGCTTCAATAATGTTTGATGATGCACCTACGGTTGTCCATACCTGCTTGTCATCTGCAGATTCAATAGATACACGAACAATTGATTCGGTTGCTTCAGATTCATTTACAACTCTAACTTTATAGTCGGTTAATTTTACCTTATTCACAAGAGGATAAAATTTTAACAGGGCTTCTCTTAATGCTTTATCAAGAGCAGCAACAGGACCATTACCGATTGATTTCTCTTCAATTTCATTCCCTTCAACACTTAATTTTATAGATGCCGAGCATTGATTATTTTTATTTGATTCAGAAGTTTGAAGTCTTACATCATACCCAATTAAATTAAATGGGCTCTGGATTAATTTCTTTTCTTTTTTAAATAATAACTCAAGTGACGCCGATGCAGCTTCATAAGAAAATCCGTTATTTTCTTTTTCTTTAATAATACTAGTTAGCTTTTTTATGTCATTTTCATTAAATTCATTATCTATATTAAGTTCCTTCAATCTTGATATAACATTACTTCTGCCAGCCAATTCTGAAACAGTAATATTTGATGTATTTCCTATACCTTCAGGATCCATATGCTGATAAGAATCTACATATTTATTTACTGCTGATGCATGCATGCCACCTTTGTGAGTGAATGCCATATTTCCTACATATGGAGCATATGGGAATGGAGTTCTATTAACAGTGTCAGATACAAAATTAGAAACTTCAGTTAGTGTTTTTACTTTGTCTTTACTTAATATAGATATGCCTTTTTTAAAATATAAATTTGCAATTAGGCTAATAAGGTTGGTGTTACCACATCTCTCACCATAACCATTTATTGTTCCCTGTATATGCCTAATGCCGTGATTATATGCTTCTAAAGTGCATGCTACAGCTGTATCAGTATCGTTATGACAATGTATGCCTAGTTTCGAAGGGTCAATTAATTTTTTAACTTCATTTAATACTTTTACTATATTTTCTGGGATCATACCGCCGTTTGTGTCACATAAAGTAACTATGTCAGCCCCAGACTCATAAGCCGTAATTAATGTCTTTAATGCATAATTTTTATCTGAATAAAATCCATCAAAAAAATGTTCGGCATCAAAAATAACTCTTCTATCCCTATTAACTAAAAAACTTACAGTCTCCTCGATCATTTTTAAATTCTCGTCAAGTGACGTTTCAAGAACTTTTAATACTTGCTTTGAAGATGATTTACCTACTACAGCTAACACTTTTGCTTCTGAATTTAATAAAGCATTAACTATTGCATCACCTTCTATATTTGAATCAGGTTTTCTTGTTGAGCCGAAAGCACTTATTTTTGAATTTCTAATATTCTCTTTTTGTATTTGCTTAAAATATTCATCATCTTTAGGATTTGATCCGGCATAACCACCTTCGATAGTATCAATCCCTAGTTCATCAAGCTTTAAAGTAATATTAATTTTATCTTTTAGAGACAGAGAAATTCCAGATTGTTGCGCTCCATCTCTAAGTGTTGTGTCATATAATTCAATTTTCAATATTCGTTCCTACTAAATGAAAGATTAATATATCATGCTATGTAACTGTTAGACGAATTTTTTTGAATCTTTTAAATTCATTATATCTGGGTTTCCAATTAAAAATTGCCCAGTCCACTTATAAATCATTTTTTCATCTAGTAACTCATTTTTTTCAATCAAAGATTTGAAAGAATGAAATTTATCTTGAATATTATAATTTTCATCAAGATAATAAATAACTCCTCCAGCCTCCTTTATTATTAGAAGCCCTGCGCCAAAATCCCAAATACTTGCAGGACCAAATAAACCAAATTTAATTACTCCTTTTGCAACAAGAGCCATTTCGTATGCTACAGTGCCAATTACTCTTTTTTCCCCTTTTATAATTTTTTTCCAAGGCTTTATATTTCTATCTTCGTTTCCAAATAAAGTGCTAAAAGAAGAGTAAGATGATACTGATCCATCCTCTAAATTAGATAAGCTATTTTTAGTTATGTCTAATTTCAAATTACCTATGCTTGAGCCATTATTTTTTGATGAAGAAAAGATTAAGGATTTATCATTGTTTGGCCAAGGTATCCAAATTACTCCTGCTATTGGCTCATAATTTTTGAGTAAAGCAATTGAAATTGCAAAGTTTGGTAGACCATTTACAAAGTTAGTTGTGCCGTCTATTGGGTCGATTACCCAAATAAACTCAGAGGTATTTTTAATTACCTTAATATTGTCTTCTTCGCCGACAATTATATGGTCAGGGTAAGTTTTTGCAATGTTTTCAATTATAATTTTCTGAGAATTATGATCTATTTCAGTAACCAGATTATTTTTTGTATCTTTAGAAAATATTTGAAAATTACCATCAAAATTATTTAAGACGTAATCTCCAACAATTTTTGCAATTTTGATACAAAATTTTTCGTATTCTTTATAATTTTCCATAGCTAATGATCAATAATTTATTTATTAGTTGTGAATTTAATAAATGTATTAAAATAATATTATGAGAAATTTTAAAAGAGATAAAGAATTAGTCACTAGAATATATTTTGCTTGGTCTATATTAAGTATTTTATATTTATTCCTTTCTCTTAATTTAAACGTATTTAAACTATTAGGTAACTAAATTGGCTTCTGGATTTTTCTCTAAATTTTTTAAAAATGACCCAATTGAAAGATTATGGGATTCCATTTCGTCTATAAAAAATCTAAATGAAAATAAAGTGGTCACATTTAAAGGTGAGGTTGGTGTTATGTGCTGGGAAAAAGATGATCAAATAAAAGTTTTTTGTGAAAGCAAGTTAAGCATCATATTAAATGATGGAGTTGAAAATTCTAAAACTAATTTTGATTTGATTGACGAAAAAGGCGAGGTTTTTTGGATTAAATTAAAAGATAAAAATTTTAATGAATTAATTTCTTCAGTATTTACAGTTGTGAATGCATTAACTCAAGAAATTAACCCTGCTAGTGTAATGGGATTGATATTTCCAATTGTTGTGGGTGATGAATTGAATTTAAGTTACTTGGATAAAAGTCAAAATCATTATCTAGTTTTTAATGAGAATCCATTGGGATATTACCCTTTGATTTATAAAAATGGCGCCAGGCAGCAAATTGCCGAAACTGAGATTTTTGATGTTATTAAAAATAATGGAGTATTATTGAATGGAAATCAAAGCAAATGGTTTGGCGTTGATAATTTACCCTTTTAATTATGGAAACACTTCTTTTAAATGATCAAGAAAAAATAAATGATGTTAAATTATTTTTTGAAAATAATGAGATTGAAATTAACTTAAAAAATTCCCTTCATATAGAGGATATATCTTCAAAAACAACAGGAATTTTAATTTTAAGTGAATTTCAATCATCTTATTTAAGACCTTTTATTGATTATTCTTTAAAAAATAATATTAAGGTTTTGGCTGTTGGTAGAGCTCTAATTTCATTAATTAGCACATTAAATAATTCTAAAAAAAAGCTAGATAGGTCATTTACAGGAGATGGGTCAACATTTATTTCATTAGGTTCTAAGCTTGCTGAAATTATTGGAGGTGCAGGTCCATTAAAAACAAATTATTTTAATGATTATGAGATATCTATCGAAAACACACCTAAACACTTTTTGCCTTCAAGTATAAATTTAAATAATGGTTGCATTGAAGCAATTGAATCAGTAGGAAAAGACAGTATTATTGGTGTCGTTTGGCCAATTTTTTCTATAAATAAAATGCCGTCAAGATTTGAAAATATTTTAAGTTGGATTTCAGATTAAATTATTGATATTTATTTGGGGGATTTTTAATATTTGTTAATAAACAATATTTATTTAAATGGTACTTCCTGAAAAAGACAATATAAGGTTAATTGGCATTGAAGAAGAAATGTCTAACTCATACTTAGATTATGCAATGAGTGTGATCGTGTCTAGGGCACTTCCTGATGTTAGAGATGGGCTCAAGCCAGTTCAAAGAAGAATATTATATGCAATGTATGACACTGGAATGAGATCAAGTTCTTCTTTCAAAAAGAGTGCAAGGCTTGTTGGTGAAGTAATGGGTAAGTATCACCCTCATGGTGATTCAGCAATTTATGAGGCAATGGTTAGGTTAGCTCAATCATGGTCAATGAGGTATATGCTTGTTGAAGGCCAAGGTAATTTTGGATCAACTGATGGTGATTCAGCTGCAGCAATGAGGTACACCGAAGCTAAATTAAGACCTATTTCTGATACTATGCTTTCAGATATTGAGAAAGAAACAGTCCCTTGGAATGATAACTTTGATGCATCTATTCAAGAACCTAGCACTTTACCTGCAACTCTTCCCAACCTTTTAGTTAATGGTGTTCAAGGTATTGCTGTTGGGATGGCTACTAATATGGCACCTCATAACCTAACAGAAGTATGCGAGGCTATTATTTACATGGTTGATAGTCCAGAATGCTCAGTTGATGATTTGATGAGCTATATTAAAGCTCCTGACTTTCCTACAGGTGCTCATATATGGGGAACAGATGGAATTAAGTCTGCTTATTCTACTGGAAGAGGAAGAGTTATGATTCAAGCTAACCATAAAGTTGAGTTTATGAATAAGCAAGAAGACAGAATTAGATTAGTTTTTGATGAACTTCCATACCAAGTAAATAAAGCTAATCTTGTAATGAGGATTGCAGAATTAATGAAGTTAAAAAAAATCGAGGGAATATCAGAGGTTAGAGATGAATCTGACAGAAAGGGCACAAGATTAGTTGTAGAACTTAAAAGAGGCTCAAGCGAATTTGTCGTTTTAAATAATTTATATAAATTAACCCCACTAAGATCATCTTTTTCGATAAATATGGTTGCTCTAGTTGATGGATCTCCTAGAGTTTTAAATTTAAAACAAATTTTAAAATATTATATTGATTTCAGAGTAGACATTGTTACAAAGAGAGCCGAATTTGAACTTAAAAAAGCCCAGGCAAGAATTCATATCCTTGAAGGACTAAGAATTGCCCTTCAAAATATTGATGAAGTTGTAGAAACAATTAAGTCAGCTGGTCTTGTTGAAGAAGCAAGAGAAGCTTTAAAAAATAGATTTGATTTAAGTGAGATTCAAGCTCAAGCAATTCTTGATATGCAATTGAGACGTATTGCTGCACTTGAAACTGAAAAAATAGAATCAGAATATAACGAACTAAAAGAGATTATTAAGGATTTAAATGACTTATTAGCAAATAAATCTAGAGTATTTGATGTAATAAAAAAAGAAACAAGTGATTTAAAAGAAAAATATGGAGATAAGAGATTAACCAAGTTACACAAAGAAGAATTAGGTCAATGGAACAGAGAAGATGTTGAACCTCATGAAGAATCTGTAGTTACTCTAAGTAGAAATGGTTACCTAAAAAGGGTTAAAAGTGATACTTTTAGAAGGCAACATAGAGGCGGAAAAGGAGTAAAAGGTTTTAAGGCAACTAAAGATGATGATGTTACTCCGTACATGCAAATTGCTGATACCCATGACACGATATTGTTCTTTACTGATAAGGGTAGAGTATTTTCATCTAGAGTATTTGATTTACCAGCTAACCAAAGTAAAAACAGTAGAGGGGCTCCGGTGCACAACATAATTTCTCTTGAGCAAAGGGAAAAGGTAAACGCAATACTTACTGTTCCAGAAATTGATCAAAAATTAGAATCTTACATTGTTATGGCCACAAAGAGTGGAAAAATAAAAACAATGGAAATTTCTAAGTTCAAAAATATAAGAAAATCAGGTCTGCATTCATTTAAACTTAAAGATGACGATGAAATTATCTCTGTTGCATTGGCATTGCCATTGGATGGAGTAGAAAGTAATAATATAGTGAAGCTTAATGATATAAAGAAAAATCCAGATAGGGCAGTTTCATATGTTCTTGATAGCTTGATTGAAGTAGATACGAATTCTATTGATAAAGACTTAATTGACCCAGAATCAGAAAAAAGGGATCCAAATATATTAAAGAAAGATGGGGGAAGAAAATATTACAGTATTGTTGATTCAAAAGGTAAAGAATCCGCAATTAAAGTTTACCCTGATGTTGTTATGGTCTCTGACGCAGGAAAACAAATTAGGTTCTCTGTAGAAAAGGTAAGACCTCAAGGAAGGATTGCTGGTGGTGTTAGAGGCATGAAATTAGAATCTAAGCAAAAGGTAGTCGCAATGGTCCTTACATCTAAAGATCCAAATAGTTATATTTTAGTAGCAAGCGTGAAAGGATTCGGAAAACTTTCAAAAATGGAACACTTTAAAGTTCAAAGGCATGGTTCAAAAGGGCTTATTACTATGAAAGTTACTACCAAAAATGGTAAAGTTGCAGATGCTCAGTCAGTTAAAATGGATAAAGATGCCGGAACATATGACAGTGTGTACCTTCTTACAGAAAAAGCTCAAGTACAAGAAATTCCATTAGATGAAATTAGTATTTATGGAAGATCTACTCAAGGGTCTACTTTAATGAAACTTCAATCTGGAGATAAGATTTCAGCTATAAGAGCTGTTGCTGCTGATTCTAATGATGAAGAAAAAATTAAGAAATCGTCACCTAAAAAATAAAATTTAATTGCCTTATAAAGATATAAAATCCGCCTGGAAATTATTACCAACAACTGTTGGTGTATTATTAATTAGTGATAATAATTCAATTTACGGAATAACAATTAATAGTTTTTTTTCAGTTTCTATTGATAATCCAATTCTAGCAATTTCACTATCAAATGATTCTAAAACTAAATCTTTCATAGATGATAATAAAGTATTCAGTCTTTCGATTTTGAGTATCGGACAAGAAGAATATGCAAATTTTTTCAGTATGAAAAATAAAGAGCTAATTCCAAATAATTTTGAATTTTTACAAAATAATAAAGGTATAAAATATATAAAAAATTCATCGGTGGTTTTTTTCTGTAGTCCTAAATCAGCAGAAATTGTTGAAGACCATACTGTTATTTTTTGTCATATAAATGATGTTGATTTTACTGATATAGAGCCCTTAATTTGGAAATTTTAAAATTTAATTTAAATTTTTATAAAAAATATTGACCTAGCTTGATTTGAAATGTAAAATTTTCTAGTTAAATTAATATCTATTATGAATGATTACGCAGTAATAAAAACGGGTGGTAAACAGTATCTTGTTGAAAAAGGTACAGTATTAAGTATTGAAAAAATCGATGGAAAGCCAGGAGAAAAAGTTTCTTTTGAAGATGTTTTACTTACATCATTGTCTGGCAAGATTAATATTGGCAAACCTGTAGTAAAAAATTCAAACGTTGTGGGTGAAATAAAAGAACAATTCAAAGGTCCTAAAGTAAAAGGAATTAGATATAAGAATAAGACAAGACACACAGTTAGAATTGGTCATCGACAACAATTAACTTCTGTTGAAATAAAGGAACTTTCTAAAAGTTCTTCAAAAACTAAATCGCAACCTAAGGTAAAAAAAGAGGAAGATAATGGCTCATAAAAAAGGTGGGGGTACATCTAAAAACGGAAGAGATAGCGCTGGAAAAAGACTCGGCGTTAAAGCTTTTGCTGGAACTGAAGTTACTGCTGGTTCTATTTTGGTCAGGCAAAGAGGTACTTCAGTAAAGCCTGGAAAAAATGTTGGCGTCGGTAAGGACCACACCTTATTTGCTTTAATAGATGGAATTGTAGAATTTGATATGAAGCCAAGAATACAAAAAGATAAAAAAGAACAAAAAAGGGTAAATGTGATTTCGAAATGAAGAAAGAGATACATCCAGAATATTATAATGCTGAAGTAAGTTGTGTTTGTGGTCATGAATACACAACTGGAGCAACACAAAAAGAAATTAAAGTTGAAATATGCAGTAAATGTCATCCTTTCTATACTGGAGAACAAAGAATTGTTGATACAGAGGGTAGGGTTGAAAGAATGAGAAGAAGATACAGCATTAAATAAAATTGTCCGAAAATTCCCAAAATACTTATGGTGGTCAAGCTCTTATTGAAGGTGTAATGATAAGAGGAAAAAAAACAGCTGTTATGTCAGTTCGTTCACCTGAAGGTAAAATAATTAGAAAAGAAATAAAGTTTTCTAGGTTTTATAAACCTCAATTCTTAAATATTCCAATCCTTAGAGGAATTTTAAATTTAATAGATAGTCTTGTTGTGGGGACAAAGGCATTAAATTATTCTGCTGTTATTGCTGAGGGTAAAATTGATGATGAAAATAATTCTGGATTTAACCTTGCTATACTAATATTAATTTCACTT
>MDTB01238935.1_pt1 | contig 12386 bp, 18 predicted proteins | sample 811161 | NCBI WGS metagenome assembly MDTB01 (sample SAMN05326650, study PRJNA326480) | marine metagenome | isolation source: seawater | place: Mediterranean Sea | collected 2009 | reverse complement strand
TTCAATTATTAAATCGACATCTTTTAGTTTTGTTGCATCTAAATAGTTATTTAACCATTTTTTTTTATTAATTTTTAAATCTCTTTTTTTATTTTTGTTTCTAGCAGATACATATTTAACAATAGGTATGCAATTATTTTTACTAGTTAAAATTTTTTTATTTACATTTAGATATTTATATAAGTAACTACCTATATTACCTAAACCAATTATTGCAATATTTAATTGTTTCATTCTTTAATTATTGTCTTTCTGTTAAGTCAGGAAAATCTTTTTTTTTTCCTACTTTAAGTAAATATTTTGATATTTCTTTAATGCTACATTTATCTATTTTTTCGCAAACATCAAAAGTATTTATTTTTATATTTTCAATTTCATCTATTTTATTTATATTATTTGCTTTCTTTATTTTATTTAATTTTTTATTTTTTGTAATTACTTTTTTTGCAATTTTTCTGTCTTTTTTTTTATTTTTAAGATTTTTTTTTATCACAATAATTTCATCACTAGATAATGTTTTTAATTTTCTATTTATATTCGGTTTTGAGGAAGCAATTACTTTCCTTTCACCATTATTGTTTTCACTTAAATTAAGCTCAATTAAGTTGATTTCTTTTTTAACTTTATTGTCTACAATCCTTACTTCAATAGAGAGATTTTCTTCAAAAAATTGATCTGCTTCTTTATTATTTACACAAATATGATCACCACATATTAGAACTGTTTTAGTTTTAGTACAATTAGACAATATAAAAATTAAACCTAGGATAAAAAATAATCTCATTTTAATCCTAATGACTCAGGAAATTTAAATAATAGATTCATGTTCTGTATTGCCTGACCAGAAGCACCTTTTACTAAATTATCAATTGCTGAAAACACTATTAACTTATTTTTAATTCTTGATTCACAAACAGATATTTCACATTTATTACTATTTAAAACATTTCCAGACCCTAAAGGAGAATTAAGTCTTAAAATCTTAACAAATTTTGAATTTTTATAAAATTTTATCAAAGTTTTTCTCAACATAGAGGCCGATTTACCCTTTTTCGTATAAACATATATAGACGTTAAAATTCCTCTGAATGTTGGAAGTAAATAAGGGTTAAATGAGTAATTTATTTTTTTTTTTTGTTAGATCAAATAATTGTTGATCTATTTCACATATATGCCTGTGGTTTTTAACGCTATAAGCATAAATCGAAGAATAAAGATTACTATGTGTAAACTTCTTTTCTAAATTCTTTCCTGCACCAGAATATCCAGACTTTGAGTCTATTGTAATATCTTTAAGTTTTATTAAATTTCTTTTGATCAATGGTATTAAGGGTAGTTGTATCGATGTTGGATAACATCCAGGATTGGAAATTATTCTGAATTTACTAATCATATCTTTGTTTAATTCTGGAATTGAGTATAACGAATGTTTAATAAGTTTTTTCGCCTTATGTTGTATTTGATAGTTTTTCTCGTAAATCTGTGAATTTTTAATTCTAAAATCTGAGGATAAATCTATAAATTTTAGATTTTTATATCTTAAATAATTTTTTTTAATTAACTTTTGAGCTTCGCCATTTGGTAAAGATAAAAACACCAAATCTAAATTGCTCCAATCAATAGTTTTAACAGATGAAATTTTTGGCAACTTAATCTTAATCCTACTATCAAAAAAACTAATTCTTTTTCCTATTTTTTTTGTAGCACATAAGTTTTTAATCCTAACTTTTGGATGTTTCGACAACATCAAAATAAGATCTAATCCTGTATATCCAGTCGCACCAATGACGGCTACATTTATTTTATTATGTGTAGACATAAAGTCTTATATCATTGTCTTAAGTAATAGTTAAATTTAATTGATTATCTTTTAGAAAATTGGAAACTTCTTCGCGCTTTTCTATGACCGTATTTTTTACGTTCAACAACCCTTGAATCTCTGGTGGTAAGTTTATCTTTCTTCAAATTTTTCTTTAAATTTTCATCATGTGAAATTAAAGCTTTAGATATGCCAAGGATAATGGCACCTGCCTGCCCTGAAAGACCACCTCCTTTAACTGAACATTTTACATCATAATTTGTAGAAACTTCAGATATTTCCAACGGTCTAGTAACAATTATTTGATGAACCGGTCTTTTAAAATATTCATTCATTTTCAAACCATTAACATGAATATTTCCAGAACCTTTTTTAACCCAAACTTTAGCTATCGATCTTTTTCTTCTCCCAGTGGCATATTTACTATCTTTAAAATCTAATTTAATTTTTGCAGGTTTAGGTGTTGATTGACTAATTTGACTCATTATTTGATAATATTTCTTTTATTTAATTTTTCAAAATCTACAATTTTGGGACTTTGTACATCATGAGGGTGTTTATCACCATTATATATTTTTAATTTTGTAAGTTGTTTTTTTGCTAAAGGGCCACCAGGTAACATTCTTTTAACTGCAGACTTAAGAATTTGTTCAGTCTTATTTTTTTCTTTTAAAAAAGATGGTGTGGCTTCTTTAATGCCTCCAGGATGACCAGTATGTCTATAATATTTTTTGTTCGCAAATTTTTTTCCGGTAAATTTAATTTTATCTATATTAGTAACAACAACAAAATCTCCATTATCTATATGTGGATTGAAAGTCGGTTTATTTTTACCTCTTAAAACTTTTGATATATACGCTGCTAATCTACCTACTACAGCGTTTTGGGCATTTATAATGTACCAGTCCTTTTTAATTTCTTTCTTTTTTATAAATGGTGTCATGATATTGGGCGATGAATACAAAGAATGTTTAATAAAGTCAATTTATTTTGCTACAAAATAATATAGATTTAACGCGCTAAATACAAAAAACACACTGGTAATTTGGTGTAATGAGGCTAAATAAATATTTAAACCACTTATTAAAGTTAAAATTCCAAGCATAGCTTGCAAAAATAAAATCAAAAATAATAATTTTACTGGTAGATATAAATTAACTTTTTTACCTTTGTAAATATAAATTCCTAAAAATAAAACATATACAACTATTATATAGGCTAAATTACGATGATAAAATTGAACTAATGAATGATTATCAAAATCTATTATTTCTTTAAAATCGGTTATAGATAAATCGTTTGGAAAATATGTGTTACCCATTTTAGGCCAAGTTTGATAAATTTTTCCTGCGTCTAAACCTGAAACAAAGGCGCCCATTATTATTTGTATAAAAATAAGCAAAATTAAAAATTGAAAAGGTGCATTATTTAACGAAAAATTTAAAAAATTCTTATTTTTGCCTGACAAAATATTTTTTACTAACCAAAAAATTGAGGAAATAATTATTACTGCAAAAGATAAATGAATCGAAAGTCTATAATGACTTACAGTAATATCATTTATTAAACCGCTCTTGACCATATACCAACCAATTATACCTTGTAGACAAATTAATATAAAAATTGTCCAACAAACTCTCAAGTGTGCTTTATCAATTTTTTTACTAAAATAAAAATAGATGAGAGGTATCAGAAAAAATAAACCAATAAATCTGGCAAGAATTCTATGAAAATATTCCCAATAAAATATTATTTTAAAGTTATCAAGACTCATATTTTGGTTTAATATTTCATATTGTGGAATTAGTTTATATTGATTAAAATATTCTTCCCATGATTTATCATTTAAAGGAGGTAAAATACCCCTGAATAATTCCCATTTAGTTATAGAAAGTCCAGAGTCTGTCAATCTAGTCAAACCACCTACTATGATTATACAAAAAACTAATATTAAGGTAGTCATTAACCAATAAAGAAACAACTTATTTATTTTTTCCTCGTTTGAGTACATTAATTGTAATATATATCTAATTAATCAATCTTAAATATTTTTTTTGTCGCTATGAAAAACAAAAATATAATTACTGTTAGAAAAAAATTAGATAATTTAGATAATAAATTATTAGATATCATAAAAAAAAGAGCGAAACTAGTTGACATAGTTATAAAAAATAAAAAGTATAAAAAAGATATAGTTGATAAAAAAAGAATATCAACAATACTAAAAAATATTCATAAAAAATCTATAGTTAAAAAAATTGATCCTAAAATCACTTTCAAGATATGGAAATCTATGATCAAAGCTTTTATTGACTACGAATATAGAAACTTTAATAAAAAATAATTATTTGCTGTGTGGTGGTAACTTTTTTTCAATAAAGAACTCGTGTTTACGAGTATTTGGATTGTATTTTTTTAACTTAAGTTTATCCTTAGCCTTCTCACCTTTTGTCGGTTTTTTAGCATAATAAATAAATTTGCTGTCCGGATTATCCTCAGGAACCATACGCACTTTAAGATGAGTTTTTTTTGCCATAATTTTTAATTTTTTTAATTTTATTTAAAATTATTTTACTTTTGGATTTTAAAATAATTTTATAATAATCAGTTCTTAAACTATCAGCATTATCATCGTCAAGTTTATTTCTCTTACTGATTAACATGCTTTTCACCCCAGAAATGGTCATGCCCTTGTTTTTAAGTAAAAACTTAATCATCTTAATAATTTCCACTTGTTTTAAACTATAATATCTTCGTTTATTTATAATTTTTGGTCTTATTTCTTTAAATTGTTTTTCCCAATATCTTAGTATGTGATTTAAAGGCTTTTTATTCACCGGATCAACAAAATTTAAAATTTTAGACAATTCTGATATACCAATTAACTTACTCATAATATTTTGTTAAATTTTTAGATAATTTTTTTGAGGATTTAAAAATAACAGTTCTTCTTGAAGTTATTGTAAATTCCTCTTTTGTTTTTGGATTTCTACCTATTCTTTCCTTTTTGTTTACTGTAGAAAAAGACCCGATATTTTTGATATTTAAATTACCTTCTTTTATAATTTGGGTCATAATCTCAATTAAATTATTTATTATTTTTTTTGAATAATTTATAGAAAATCCAGTTTTTTGGCTTAGATTTTTAGCTATATCTATTTTCTTTAAATTTTCTTTAGACACTCTTAGAATGGTTTAAATTTTTTCTAACTTGAGTCATTAAGTCGCCTTTTACAATCTTATAGCATAAGTCTATTGAATGATAAAAACCAATAGAGTCAATTCCTCCATGGCTTTTCACAACTGGTCCGTTTAAACCTAAAAATATAGCACCATTATATTTTCTAGGATCTAATTTGTCTTTAAATTTTTTTAGTGAAAAATAAGAAAACATTAAAGATATTTTTGACAAAAAATTTTCTGTAAGAGATTTTTTTAAGTTTTTTGTGATAAATCTCGCAGTTCCCTCAGCCGTCTTTAATGCAATATTTCCAGTAAACCCATCAGTAATAATGACATTGGAAACTCCACTCATAATATTATTTCCTTCGATGTAACCATTGTAAGTAAAATTATCTTCATTTGATAATTCTTTTAATTTTTTAGACGCTGTTTTTAACATTTCGGTTCCTTTAATTTCTTCTGAACCCACATTTAACAGCGCAACTTTTGGTTTTTCATTAGGGTAAAGAGCTTTAAAAAGAGCAGAACCTAATTCTGCAAAATCTATTAAATTCTCGTGGTTGCATTCGATATTAGCTCCTAAATCTAAAACTACATTCATACCATTTTGATTTGGCCATAAACCAGCTAAAGCTGGCTTATTTACCTCATTCATCATTTTTAAAATCATTCTAGAAATTACCAATAAAACTCCAGTATTACCTGCTGATAAACTAATGTCAGATTTACCTTCTAATTGATGCTGTATGCAGTTCCACATACTTGTATTTTTAGAACTTTTAACTGCTGTCATTGGAGACTCTTTATCTGAAACGACGTTGTCAGTGTTTATAATATTTACTAAGTGCGAAGATATATTAAATTCTTTTAATCCTTCTATTAATATTTTTTCTTTACCAAAAATATTTAATATAAAGTCGTTTTTGGATTTATTTTTATTAAGAAATATTTTGATACCTTCGATTGTTTTATTTGGAGAATTATCTCCGCCCATTGCATCAATTGCAATAGAAATTTTTTTTGACATAAAATATTTTTAAATATCTAGAATTTTTTTTCCGTTATAATAACCAGACTTTAAATCTACATGATGAGAAAGTCTGTATTCGCCACTTTTTTTATCTTCAACAATATTAACAGATGTAAGTTTATGATGAGATCTTCTCATTCTCTTTTTTGATACAGAAGTTTTTCTTTTTGGTACAGCCATAGTTAATATTTAAATTTATTGGCTCTTTCTATCATATTATCTAGAGGTAGTTCAAAGCAAAAATTAAAAAAACTGCTAAAATATTCTTCAAAATACTTGAAATTTGAACTTTTCACATTTTTTAAGACTTCAAAATAATTAATAGTTAGAGAAGAGTTTATTTTAAAATTGCTAGTACTATTGCTTGAATCGATTTTTAACAAAATATCATATAAAATCTTGTTTAGTTCCTTCATTTTTTTATTAACCGTCACATCTCCAAATCCCTGTTCTCGTAAATTATATTCAATATTATGAAATAAATTATCATAAGTTTTCTGATTAAATTTTTTACTTTTTTTTTTGAAAATTAGTAAAAAAATAGAGAAATGGAAAAACATCAAATAAATACGTGTTTCAAATGTATCTGGTAATTTTATATTTTTATAGAAGTAAATATTTCTAGATAAGGTTAATAAAGTGATGTAGAGTTGATTTTTATGATTAGCGCGATTAAACATTATTATAAAATTATATTATTTATCCTTTTTTTTATTTTAACTAATTGTCAATTACAAGATCCTTTAAAAACACATGGTATTATCTATCTAGAAAACAGATCAAATAAGTTAGTAATAGGAAATACCAATAAAAATGATGTTGTTGCAATAATGGGGCAACCTCAAATAAAAGATGAAACAAATCAAAATACATGGATTTATGTAGAAAGAATCATTTCTAAAGGTAAATTTCATAAACTTGGACAGCATGTGCTGACCTCTAATAATGTATTAATATTAGATTTCGATAAATACGGGGTTTTAACTAATAGTAAATTTGTTGATAAAGAAGATATGAATAATATTGAATTTTCAGAAATGGAAACTGAAAATGAATTAACGAAAAAAAGCTTTGTTGAAAATATGTTGCAAAGTATTAAGCAGAAAATGTATAGAGATAGGTAATTATTTAGTGTGCTAAAACAGCTAACAGAAGTAAAGCTACAATATTTGTAATTTTAATCATTGGATTTATAGCTGGTCCCGCTGTATCTTTATATGGATCACCAACTGTATCACCTGTAACAGCTGATTTGTGGGCCTCTGATCCCTTACCACCAAAATTTCCATCCTCAATATATTTTTTTGCATTATCCCAAGCTCCTCCACCTGCTGTCATTGATACCGCCACAAATAAACCTGTAATTATTACTCCTAACAACATTGCCCCTAAAGATGATAAAGCTGCCTCCATACCTCCAATTTGTAAAATTACAAAATATAAAACAACAGGAGACAAAACAGGCAAAAGTGATGGGATTATCATTTCTTTAATTGCTGCTTTGGTAAGTAAATCAACTAACTTTCCATAATCAGGTTTTCTTTTACCTTTCATTATTCCAGGTATTTTTTTAAATTGTCTTCTAACCTCTATTACCACGGCGCCACCTGCTCTACCAACAGCTTGCATGCCCATTGATCCAAATAAATAGGGTAACATACCTCCTATAAGTAAACCTGCGACCACAAAAGGATTTGATAAATCGAATGTAACGTTAACACCCTCTAATGCTGAACCTTGAACTGTAGAAAAATATTTAATGTCTTCAGTGTATGCCGCAAATAAAACAAGTGCGCCTAATCCCGCAGAGCCAATAGCATAACCTTTTGTTACAGCTTTTGTAGTATTACCAACTGCATCTAGAGCATCTGTAGTTTTTCTAACATTTTTAGGAAGTTTAGACATTTCAGCTATACCGCCAGCATTATCTGTAACTGGTCCATAAGCATCTAGAGCCACCACCATGCCAGTAAGTGCTAGCATTGATGTAACTGCAATAGCAATTCCATATAATCCAGCAAGTTCATTTGTGTATAAAATTCCTGCTACAATAATTAAAGCAGGGATAGCAGTAGCCTCCATTGATATAGCAAGACCTTGAATAACATTTGTACCGTGACCAGTTGTTGAAGATTGTGCAACTGTTTTTACAGGTCTGTAATTTGTTCCGGTATAATACTCTGTAATCCAAATTAGTAACCCAGTTATAACAAAGCCAACTATTCCGCAAATATATAAATCCATTCCATTAAAAACTTTTACACTGTTACTATAAGTTTCTGAGAGACCAACGATAGAACTGGTTACTGGATATAAAATTATAAGAGACGTTATAGCAGTAACAATAAAACCTTTGTATAAAGCACCCATGATATTTTTACTTTTCCCAAGTTTGACAAACCAAGTACCTATGATTGATGTTAATATACAAGCGCCACCTATGGCTAAAGGGTAAATCATCAAATTGTAATCAGATGGAAAAAATATTGAAGATAGAACCATTGTAGCTACAATCGTAACTGCATAAGTTTCAAATAAATCTGCAGCCATACCAGCGCAGTCACCAACATTATCTCCAACGTTATCTGCGATTACCGCTGGATTTCTTGGATCATCCTCCGGAATGCCTGCCTCAACTTTTCCTACTAAATCAGCACCCACATCAGCACCTTTTGTAAAAATTCCGCCACCTAATCTTGCAAAAATAGAAATAAGAGATGCTCCAAAACCTAATGCAACTAATGCATTAATAATTTCTCTATTATCAACATCTAAGTTAATTAAAATTATATAGTATAAGGTAATTGCTAATAAAGCCAAACCTGCAACTAACAGTCCTGTTATCGCTCCAGATTTAAATGCAATAGTTAAACCTGACTGTAAACTATGCCTCGCTGCTTCTGCAGTACGGACATTAGCTTTAACAGATATAAGCATTCCTATATAACCTGCAACACCAGATAAAAAAGCTCCAATGAAGTAGCCGATCCCTACAAGATAATTAAAGAAATATGTAACTATTGCTAAAACAATAACACCTACAACTGCAATAGTTTTGTATTGTCTATTTAAATAAGCTTTGGCTCCAATTTGAATAGCTTCTGCAATTTCTTGCATTCTAGAATTTCCCGCGCTTGATGAAATTATTTGGCCTGAAAGCAAATAACTATATGCAACTGCTAAAACACCAGCAAATGAAATCAGATAAAGTAATTCTAAATTATTTGTCATAATACAAAGCGCATAAATGACAAATTAATATTAAAAACGCAAGCTAAACTTCGAATAAATAACAATTTTTTAATTATCTTTTCTCAATTCTTTAGATATTTTATCAAGAATTGCGTTTAAATAACCAATCTGAATTTTTTCCAAGAAATATTCTGAGGCTAATAAATATTCATTAATTATTACTTTTTTTGGAGTATTGTGTTTAAACATAAGTTCAAATATGGCCGCAAATAGTATAATTTTTAATAGCTTATCAGTTTTAGTTAGATTAATATCTTTTGATAAATGAGAGCTGATAGTTTCCTCAATCAGTTTTGATCTTTCTAAAGTTCCTTTAACAACATCCTTTATAAATTTTTTATACTGACTTTTAGGGTAATCAATTTCTGCCTCTGGATTCATTAATGAATTATATAGTTTTTGAATTACTTTTATTCGTGGTGATGAATTTTTAGATTTTTTTAGGTCCATGTTTTAGAATAGATATAACTGCATTTGCAGCTTCTGAACCTTTATTGTTATTTTTAGATTTTGTTTTTTTACTTCTTTGATTAGCTTGCTTTAAATTTAAAGCAGTAATTACACCATTTCCAATTGGCTTATTATATTCTATCGAAAGACTTAAAATTGAATTGAATAATGAAGAACATAATAAATCGAAATGAGGTGTTTTCCCCTTTATAACACAACCTAGCGCAACAAAACCATCATATTTATTTATATTTTTTCTAATTGCAACAGGTAGCTCAAAAGCTCCAGGGACGTTCATAATACTTAAATTAAATTTAAAACCCAATAATTTTTTTTTAGCATTTAAAACTAAGTTATTAGATATTTCTTTATAATAGTTAGAATTAACAATTAAAATTTTTTTCATTTTATAATTATTTGTTTTTTAATTTTTAAATCAAATCCATCAAGACCAATAATTTTTTTTCTACTTCTTGAAAGAAGTATCATATTTTTGACATTTAAGTCTTTAATTATTTGAGCTCCAATACCATAATATCTTAATGTATTAATATTGTTATCTTTAGAGTTTATATTTTGATTATTGATTATTAATAGTAAATAACTTTTAAACTTAGATAAAGTTTTTAAAGATTTTCTTACTTTAACATTTGTCAAAATATTATTTTTATTTACTTTCGTTGTGATAACTCTAACAGGTATAGATTTCTTTCGATTTAAATTACCTCTTGTTATTGCAAAATTAATATTATTTTCTAACTTATTTTTATAATAATGAATAATAAATTTTGATTTACTATTTAAATTGACTGTTTTTGAATTTAATCGAATAACTAGTTTTTCATACTTTAAACGATGTGAAATTAAATCCTCTATTGAGGCTAATTTAATTTTATGTTTTTTTGAAAACTTATATAAATCATTTAATCTCGCCATCCTTCCGTCCTCGTTCATTACCTCGCAAATTACTGAACTTGGATTTAGATTGGATAATTTTGAAATATCGACTGAAGCCTCTGTGTGACCCGCTCTTTCTAAGACACCTCCTTTTTTAGCTACTAAAGGAAAAACGTGACCAGGAGATACAATGTCTCTTTTTTTTACTTTAGGATTAATGGCTGTCTTAATTGTTTTAGCTCTATCTTGTGCAGATATTCCTGTAGTAATTCCTTTTTTAGCTTCAATTGAAATTGTAAATGCCGTCTGCATTCTCGATTTATTATTTGGGGACATTAATGGTAACTTTAAATTATCAATTTGTTTTTTTGTTAAAGCTAAACAAATTAAACCTCTTCCATGTTTGGCCATAAAATTAATATTTTTAGAATTACATTTTGAACCAGGTATTATTAAATCACCTTCGTTTTCTCTATTCTTGTCATCAACTAAAATAAACATTTTACCTTTTTTAGCATCTTGAATAATTGATGATATTTTAGAAAATTTATTATTTGACATTTAATTAAAATATTTATGAATATATTTACTAAAAATATCCAATTCAACGTTGACAAGACTTTTACTTTTCAAATCTTGTAGATTTGTAAGCTTTAATGTGTGCGGGATGATATTTATTTCAAAAGAGTTTTTAATAACTTTAGAAATAGTTAATGAAACACCATTAATAGATATTGATGCTTTTTCAATTAAAAACTTAGAAAGACTTTTATTTAAAATCTTGAAATTTACTATCCAGGTTTTGTCGATAATTTTTACTTTTTGAATTTTAGCTACAGAGTCTACGTGTCCTTGTGTGAAATGACCTGATATTTTTTGACCATAGGAAATTGATTTTTCTAAATTAATAATATAGTTTTTCTTTAACAGTTTAAAATTAGATCGAATTAAGGTTTCTTTCGAAATATAAAAATAAACAATATTTTTTTTAATGTTTACTAAAGTTAAACACACTCCATCACAACAAACAGAAGACCCTATTTCTCTAGAACTAAATCGTAATTTAGATTTTATACCAATATATAAACTGTTTTTTGTTTTATTAATACTATAGATGCTCCCTGTATTATAAATAATTCCGTTAAACATTTTTAAAATTCTTTTTTATGCAGTTTATCACTATTTAAGTTAATTAACATCTGCTTAGATTTAATACTTTTAAGATACTTTAATGAAGCGTTGTTTTTTCCTTTTTTTTTCAAATTGTAATTAGTATTAAAAATATACAAATCATTAATAAGGTTATTTTTAATTAAAATATTTAGAAAAGTTAATCCAGATTCAACTAAAATTCTTGAGTAACCCATTTTGTAAATTTTTTTTAGCAATAGGTTAAAGTCATTTTTATTTACTAAAGAATTAATAAAAATAATTCTATATCCCTTTTTTTTATATTTTTGAACCTTTTTGATATTTGTTTTGTAGGTAATTAAATAGGATTTTCTTTTTTTAATAATCTTATTTAATAAAAGTTTTTTTTTTAAATTTAAATTTAAATCCAATATAAATAAGTCAGGTTTATATTTATTAAAACCTTGTATTCTACAATTAAGTAAAGCATTATCAAAATTAATACTTTTTGATGTTGATATTATTCCGTCATGTTTGGATCTTATTAAATGACTAACTCTTCTAGAAAAAATATTTGTAATCCATTTTTCTTTTTTATTTATTGTAAAATAATCTTTAGATATT
>MDTB01230359.1_pt1 | contig 12386 bp, 10 predicted proteins | sample 811161 | NCBI WGS metagenome assembly MDTB01 (sample SAMN05326650, study PRJNA326480) | marine metagenome | isolation source: seawater | place: Mediterranean Sea | collected 2009 | reverse complement strand
TGAATGTTAGTGTTGTTATTTTTTTCATATTAATATCATATGATGTACCAAACACCAATCTCAACTACTTTTTAATAATGGTTTTAGAAATTTGGCCGTTTCTGATTTCTTTGATTTTAAAATTGATTCCGGGGATCCTGCTGCAATAATTTCGCCGCCTTCAATTCCTCCACCTGGACCTAAATCAATCACATGATCTGAGCATTTGATGATATCTAAATTATGTTCAATTACCAATACACTATTTCCTTGGTCAACCAATCGTTGTAAAACATTTAGGAGACGTTCAATATCATCAAAATGCAGGCCGGTTGTTGGCTCATCTAGCAAGTATAGGGTTTTGCCAGTGCTTCGTTTACTTAATTCTTTTGCTAATTTAATGCGTTGCGCTTCACCACCGCTTAATGTTGTTGCGGATTGTCCCAGTGTGATATAGCCCAGTCCGACATCTTGTAAAACAATGAGTTTATTGTAAATTGATGGAATATTTTCAAATACTTCACAAGCTTGATTAATGGTTAGATTTAAAACATCGTTAATGGTATGCCCTTTAAACTTTATTCTCAGGGTTTGTTCATTGAAGCGTTGTCCTTTGCATGTCGTGCATGAAACAAAAATGTCGGTTAAAAAGTGCATTTCAATTTTTACTACGCCAGCGCCTTGGCAGTTTTCACAGCGGCCACCTTTCACATTAAAACTAAAGCGTCCAGGATTAAAGCCATTAATTTTGGCTTCTGGTAATTTTGAAAATACATCTCGGATGGCTGAAAAGAATCCAACATATGTTGCTGGATTTGATCTTGGGGTTCGTCCAATGGCCGATTGGTCAATGGTTATAATTTTATCGATTTCTTCAATTCCTTTTAAGGTCTTAAATGGTGCTAACGTTGCTTTTTGATTCATACGTTCTTTTAACAGTGCATTTAATAGGGTGTCTTGGATTAACGTACTTTTTCCAGATCCTGAAACGCCTGTAACACAAGTTAAAACCCCAAGTGGCACTTTAATGGATACATCTTTGAGGTTGTTTTTCGTTGCACCAGTTAAACTAATGAAGGCTTTTGGTTTGCGCCTCTTTTTTGGGATTTCAATCATTTTTTGACCAGAAAGGTATTGGCCTGTTAATGATGTTTTATTCTTTAAAAGTGATGCAAGTGACCCATTATGAATGATTTCTCCCCCTAAACGGCCTGCTTTTGGGCCAATATCAACAATATGATCGGCTTCTTTGATGGTATCTTCATCATGTTCGACTACTATAACGGTATTTCCAAGGTTTCTTAAGCGCTTGAGTGTGTTTATTAATTGTTGATTATCTTTTTGATGGAGCCCAATACTTGGTTCATCGAGTACATATAAAACACCCGTTAGCCCAGATCCTATTTGGGTGGCAAGTCGGATGCGTTGGTGTTCGCCACCTGATATGGTATTTGCTTTTCGATTCAATGTTAAATAATGAAGTCCTACATTATTTAAAAATTCCAAACGGTTTAATATTTCTTTGCGTATTTCTTTGGATACTTCTTTTTCGTACGATGTTAATTTTAAATTTTTAATAAATGAATGCGCATCTCGAATCGATAAATCACCGAATTCTGCAATTGATAATCCGTTTATTTTAACTGCCAATGCTTCAACATTTAAACGATTCCCATTGCAATCTTGGCATTTTTTAGCAATCATATTTTTTTGGTAGTAATCTTTTGCTAAGTCAGACTCTGTTTGTGCATAGCGTCTACGAAGCAAGTTTATAACGCCTTCCCAACCACGTGGCCGAAACTTCCAACCAAAGCGAGATCGCGACTTTTGGTTTACATCAATTTCTTCACCATATCGTCCATAATATAAAAAATTTCGTTCTTCATCTGTCAAATTCTTTATTTTTTTATTCATGTTGATTCGAAGTCCCATTCGTTCGGCATCTGCATATAATCGGACTCCGTAATTGGTTCGTTCAAAATTTACATATGGTTCACACGCATCCAGAATTGATAAATCAGGTTCAAACAACATGTCAGGTTCAAATGCCATGATTTCTCCCAAGCCATTGCAACTTGGACATGCACCAATGGGTGAGTTAAACGAAAATAATCGGGTACTTAATTCAGTTATGTTAAATTGATAACTATCTGAAACAAAATTTTCAGATAACACCATTGATGATTGGTCTTCGGTGTCTTCTATTTTCACCAATCCATTTGCTTGTTTGGTTGCCAATTCAATGGCTTCAAATAATCGAGGGTGCTCTTTTTCTTCATTGTTAATTCGATCGATAATCACTTCGATTGTATGTTGTTTGTATTTTTCCAATCGTCCACATTCGTCCAATCGTTTGATTTCACCATCTACACGTACGCGAACAAACCCTTGTTTTTGAAGATCACTAAATAAGTTTAAAAACTCCCCTTTTTGTTTGGTTGCTACTGGTGCCATGATGAGTAATGGTTTTCCTTTATGCCATTTTTTTGTTTCATTGAACATTTCTTGAGTGGATTGTTTCCTCACGGGTGTTCCTTTTACTGGGCAGTGAAGAATACCAATATTGGCATACATTAATCGCAAATAATCTTGAATTTCAGTTACTGTTCCAACCGTTGAGCGTGGGTTATTGGATGCATTTTTTTGATCAATTGAAATAGCGGGTGATAAACCTTCCAAAGAGTCTACTTCTGGTTTATCCAATTGTTCTAAAAATTGCCGGGCATAAGCCGATAAGGACTCGACATATCGTCTCTGACCTTCTGCATAAATCGTATCAAACGCTAATGATGATTTGCCGGATCCTGAAAGACCCGTAAAGACAATTAATTTATCTTTCGGTATATCCAAGCTAACATTTTTTAAATTGTGGACACGCGCACCTTTTATAGAAATAATACGTTTTTTATTCATTTTAGTGACTTAAAATATTGATTTAAGAGTTCTAGACCAATATTTCCGCTCTTTTCTGGATGAAATTGTGTCATTAGTTGTGATTTTGACGCCATTGCTGAAATAAATGGTACCCCATAGCTTGTTTTGGCTGTATTTTTTTCATTATTTTCTGGTAAATAATAGGAATGAACAAAATAAAATCGTTCATTATTAAATTGATCTAATACTGTATTTGTGTTGGTTGCATTTATTGTATTCCATCCCATGTGTGGAACCGCTAGGCTTGGATCTACAAATTTCTCGAAACTTCCTTTAAAACAAGAAAGTCCTGGTCGGCTTTCTGACTCTTTGGATTTTTCAAATAGGAGTTGAAATCCAAGACAAATACCGATAAAAGGTTTTTTTGAATTGATATAATCTGATAATGTTTCAATGATTTTCATCTTTTCGAGTTGGTACATGGCGGGTCCAAATGCGCCTTGACCTGGAAATATTAAAACATCATTTTTATCAATATCAGCAGCTTTGTTTGTTCGATAAACTTGGTGTCCCAAATGTTCAAGTGCATTTTGAACACTTTGTAAATTTCCAGTTCCGTAATCAATCAGAGTGCATTTCATATTTAGATTGTACGTTAGAGATTTTCAAATGGGAAGTTGCTACCATTAGTTTTTGTTCTTTGAGTTGAGGAGTTATAAATGCCCTTGAAAAAATCCAAGGGCATTACCCAATAATTTAGATGCGAACCAAATCGCTTCTAAATTAAAACTATCATGGAACTATTGGATTGTATAGTTTTTTTTCTAGGCAAGATTTGTCGGGTACTAAATCTGTTTGTATAATAATGGAATGTCGAAGAATACATTGTACGATAAGGTTTGGGATAAACATAAAGTAACAACACTGCCATCCGGAATGGATCAAATGTTAATTGGGCTTCATATGATTCATGAAGTTACTTCACCACAGGCGTTTGCGTCATTACGTGAGCGTAACCAAGTCCTTCGTTTTCCAAATCGAACGTTTGCTACCATGGATCATATTGTTCCTACTGTTTCTATTGCGCGTCCGTTTTCCGATTCTCAGGCTGAACTAATGGCATCGACTCTCGAAAAAAATACCAAAGATTTTGGTGTTGAATTGTTTGATTTTAAGACTGGTAAGCAAGGCATCGTTCATATGATTGGTCCTGAATTGGGTTTAACCCAACCAGGAATGACCATTGTTTGTGGTGATTCGCATACATCTACGCATGGTGCATTTGGCGCATTGGCATTTGGAATTGGCACGACAGAAGTTCGAAATGTGATGGAAACGCAAACCATGGCATTATCACGATTAAAAGTTCGTCGAATTTTAGTTAATGGTGAATTGAAACCTGGTGTTTTTCCTAAAGATGTGATTTTGAGAATTATTGCGGAGCTGGGTGTTAAAGGCGGATTGGGTTATGCCTATGAGTATGCAGGTCATGTCTTTGAATCCATGAGTATGGAAGGCCGAATGACGGTTTGTAATATGAGTATTGAGGGTGGGGCACGTATTGGTTATGTGAACCCGGATCAAACCACTTACGATTATATTCGTGGGAAACAATTCGCGCCAAAAAATATTGATGATGCGATGTTGTATTGGAATTCGGTTTGTTCAGATAAAGACGCTGAATATGATGATGAACTTATTATTGACGGGCATTCGATTGAGCCTATGATTACTTGGGGAATTAATCCCGGTCAAGCCGTTGGGGTATCTGAAAATTTACCAACGATTGCAAATTCTTCCGATCCAGCAACTGCAATTGAGGCCTTTGACTTTATGGGACTTGCAGAATCACAATCTCCAGAGTCTATTTCAATTGATGTGGCGTTTATTGGGTCTTGTACGAACGGTCGGATTTCAGATTTAAGGGAAGCTGCACAGGTTTTAAAAGGTAAAAAAGTTGATCCAAATGTTGAAACAATTATTGTTCCTGGATCACAACAAGTGTTAGCTCAAGCTGAAAAAGAAGGTTTAGATAAAATATTTCAAGATGCTGGTGCACAATGGCGAAATGCAGGATGTTCCATGTGCTTGGCAATGAATACTGATAAATTGGTTGGGCATCAGGTTTGTGCATCATCGTCTAATCGAAATTTTATTGGCAGACAAGGGAGTCCAACGGGTAAAACATTTTTGATGAGCCCTGCAATGGTCGCAGCAGCAGCAATTAAAGGTCACATTACGGATGTTCGTAAGGAAATCAATTATGACATATAGTTCGCTTCAAATTTCAATTGTCGAAGGGAAAATGGTTCCTATTTTAGGTAATGATATCGATACCGATCGTATTGTTCCGGCCCGCTTTTTAAAAGAAGTTACTTTCGACAAAATGGGAGATTATTTATTTTATGATGCTCGGTTTACTGATGGAGAAAAAAATACTGATCATCCATTGAATCAGACTCAATTTTCTGAAGCTTCGATTATGTTGGTTGAAAATAATTTTGGTTGTGGATCTTCGAGAGAGCATGCGCCACAGGCAATAAAGCGGGCTGGATTCAATGCGATTATTGGCGAATCATTTGCCGAAATTTTTTCTGGTAATTGCAAGGCGCTGGGCATTGTTACCTTAACTTTGCCTTCAGATGAACTTGCTGAGTTGTTGCAATTAATAAAAAATGTTCCACATGAAAATGTTCATATTGATTTAAATCAATTGCAGCTAAAACTCACTAGTAATAATGCTGTTTTTTCAGTTAAAATGAAAGAGTCTCATCGCAGTGCTTTTTTAAATGGTACGTGGGATGAGTTATCGTTATTAAAATTGAATAATAAAAAAATTGACGAATTGGTAGAAAAACTACCCTATTTTCATTGGTAAGGAGTATATTATGACAGTAATTTCACAAGTTTTAGGCAGAGAAGTGCTTGATTCAAGGGGAAATCCCACCGTTGAGGTTGAAGTTCGAACTAAATCTGGTCACTTTGGTCGTGCGATTGTTCCCTCTGGAGCATCGACAGGAACGTTTGAGGCTTTGGAACTTCGTGATGGTGATAAGCGTTATCTTGGCAAAGGTGTTCAGAAAGCTGTGGCCAATGTTAACACCGTTATTGCGCCTGCGCTAGAAGGAATCAGTGTCTTGGATCAGCTCTTGGTTGATAATACAATGTTGACTTTGGATGGCTCCGACAATAAGAATTTATTGGGAGCAAATGCTATTTTAGGTGTATCAATGGCTGTTGCTCGTGCGGGTGCTGAGGCTGTTGGATTGCCTTTGTTTGCTTATTTGGGTGGTGTTTTTGCACACAAAATGCCTGTTCCAATGATGAATATTATTAATGGTGGAGAACATGCTGATAATTCAGTTGATTTTCAAGAATTTATGATCATGCCAATTGGTGCAAAAGATATCCAGCATGCTATTCAAATGGGTGCGGAGGTATTTCATCAATTAAAAAAAGAGTTGCATAGCAAAGGCTTTGCTACCTCTGTTGGAGATGAAGGAGGGTTTGCTCCAAATTTATCGACCAATGAGGAAGCCATTATTATTATTATGGACGCTATTAAAAATGCAGGGTATAAGCCGGAGACTGATATTGTTATTGCACTCGATGTTGCTGCAAATGAACTTTTTAATAAAAAAGATAACGTTTATGAATTGGGTGGTGAGGGGGTTGTTAAGACCAGCCAAGAATTGGTGGATTATTACGAGTACTTAGCAAAGAAATATCCGATTGTATCTATTGAAGATGGTTTGGCTGAAGATGATTGGGCGGGTTGGAAACTCTTTACGGATCGCTTGGGTAAAACAATGCAAATTGTTGGCGATGATTTATTTGTTACAAATTCTGAGCGCCTCAAAAAAGGCATTGATGATGGCATTGCGAATGCAATTTTAATTAAGGTTAATCAAATTGGAACTGTTTCTGAAACGATGGATGCAATTAACATGGCACACCGTGCTGGATATAATTCTGTCATATCTCACCGATCTGGAGAAAGTGAAGACACGTTTATCGCTGATTTAGCAGTTGCAACCAATGCTGGTCAAATAAAGACAGGCTCATTATCACGGACAGATCGTATAGCAAAATATAACCAACTATTAAGAATTAATGATACGCTTGGTGATATTGCGGCATTTGAACGCCCGCTTATTGGTTCTGCGAGTTAATGAAATTAAAGTTTAACTTTTTTCGCTTTTTTTTTCAGTAATTTCAATTGTATTTTTTATTTACACGATTACTGTTGGAATAAATAGCTTTTTTAGATATAATAGGTTTCGTCAAGAATACGTTCTAAAAATGAATAGTAAAATTGATTTAAAAGAACGACAGAACAAAATAAATAAAATGTTAAATGGACTAAAAGAAAATAAATCTTGGGAAATGCTATCTCGCGAAAAGCTAAATATGATTAAAGAAAAAGAGCACGTTTATCGATTTTATTATGAGGGCAAAAATGTCAGATAATGAAACAACTGAAGATGAATCAAATGAAGTTATCCAACCGGGTAATGTGATTACTGTTGAAGTAACGAATATTGCTGATTTCGGTGTTTTTGTACGTTGTGGGAATGGTGAAGAAGGTCTGATTCATATCTCTGAGGTTGCCAATGAATTTGTAACCAATATAAATAAATATGTTAAATTAAATGAAAAAATTCAAGTCAAAGTTCTTGGTCGCAATAAAAAAGGTAAGCTTGAGTTTTCAATTAAGAAAGTTACTGATGCAAAACCGAAAAAAGCGCTGTTTATTCGATCCAGCTCTGAAAATAAAGAGTTTGAGGATGTTCTGACTAAGTTTTTAAAACGATCTGACGAAAAACAAGTTGATATTCGTCGAAATTTAAAGAAAAAACAAGGGATTACTAAGAAAAAGCATTAAGGTTATCGTTGTTAATCATCTTATTGTGCCTTATTTTTAGTTTTACAGTATCTGCATCTCCGGTTGTTCAAGGATACAAAGATCGGTATTACGAGCTTTTTTCAACTCAAAACAAAATTTGTGAATATACATCTCAATTTAATTTAGCTTGGTGTTTGGATGTTCAAAAAAAACCAATGGGAATGTATTTGGGTTTTAAACAGCTAATTGTTTATTCTGAAAGAGAAATTCTGGGCATTAATTTACAACGTCGCCAAATTAAATGGCGCATACCCCTTGAACGAATTAATCAATTGCATATTAATTATCCTGTCATTGTTACACTTAGTCATGATCGAGAGTTGACCGGTTATGACTACTTTACAGGCTTTGAGTTATGGCGTAAAAAAACAAACTACTCTAAATTGTTTGGATCCAATACTGATTTATGGATGGTGTCGCCAAAAGGTGTTGATAAATTGGATGTGGTGACTGCAGAGGTTGTCCAAAATGTAATTTTTAAGCAAAAGGTAAAGGCATTGTACGGTGATGATTTATTTTTGTTTGTTGAGATGGGGGCCAATTTATATCACTATAACTTAATTAATAAGCGTTTATTCAAAGTCGGTAAAAATTTTAAAATTTTGGATCGATCTTCAGAATTTGTTTTGGTTGGGAATTCAAAGGTTCAACATTTACGCACCATTTCGAATTTAATCATTTCAGACAATGTAAAACAACGTATTTTTAAAGTGCATACTCCTACTAAAACTTTATTTTCTTATACTGATGAAAGTGACCTTTATTTTATTTCTAAAAAACGTTCTGTTGCCTATCAATTTACCCGATCCAAAAATAACGATAAAATGGGTTATAGTTATAAATTAAATGACAAAATTAGGGTTTTTAGCAAAGATGGGCAAGATGTATGGAAATTAAAGCGAAAAAAGATAAAACAATCCGACAAAGATACATAATACAATCAAAATTATTTTCTGATTTATTTTACTCATTGTTTGATGGGTATGATTTACAAGAAAAAACTCCGGTTTATGTTTTAAAATTTCATGAAGAACTTGTTTCTCCTCAATTTGTAGACTTTTGTATTCAATCATTGCAAGATTATTTATATCAGCCGATTAAAGGTTTATTTGAATTGGTCGATTTTGAATATGATGGCGAAGAGTTTTATATATTTTATAAATTTCAAGAAAGTAGCTTGGTATCGTTGGAGCTTTTTTTAAAAAAGACACAATCTTTACCTGACAGTTCCAAAAAAAGGTATAAATTACTTCTTAAGATTAGCCGTATTTTATTTGATATTGAACAAAAAAACCTGGTGTTTGGAAATTTTAGTCTAAATAATGTTTTTATTTCTGAAAATCAAGAGGTTGTTCTTGGGCCAGCTAAAGTTAACCTGGTTTGCTTGGAGTTTTTTATTTCAAATGTTGATGTTTTCGAGGGAAGTATCTTTATAACGCCTGAATTTTTAAAAGATTTTAATATTTCAGTTAAAACTGATATTTATGGTTTTGGTGTGTTGGCTTATTATTTGGTCACGCTGCATTGGCCATATGACAATAAACAGTCATTGGTTCGACTTAAAAATTGCTTTAAAAAAGGGCCAAAGCGATGTTCTAGTTATAACTCCAAAATTAGTGATAAATTGAATTTTTTTATTATGAAAAGTATCCAATTGGATGCAAAAGAACGTTGGCACACATTTCGGACGATTATTGATGTACTAGAGGGAAAGGAAACCATTAAAACAGAAACGATTGCCAATCAGTCTCGATTATCTGATGCTTTTTTTTCCGATTTGAAAATTCAGCGACAATTTAAATTTGGTGGTATTGTTTCGATGTTCACCAATTTGATCTTAATATTTATTTTTATTTTGGTTTTTTACTTTGCGTACTTGTCTTATTTTAAAACTTATGAAGTTGTTGAAATACCCAACTTAAATGAGCAATCGCTCGCAGAAGCCAAGGTCTCTTTGGAGTTATTAAAATTAAAGCCTCGAATTATTAAGTATAATTTTCACCCGACGGTACCTGAAGGTCAGGTTATTCGAATTGATCCACCAGTAGGTCGGTCAATTAAACAAGGTCGCTCTGTAAAACTATTTATTTCAAAAGGTCGACAAGAAGTGGTTGTTCCTGATTTTTTAAGCAAATCAAAAGAAGAAATATATTTTATATTACAAGGTTCCAATATGGAGATTGAAGAAATGCCCCCTGTATTTTCTGTTGAAGTTGAGTCTGGAAAAGTAGTGTCGCAAGTTCCTTTGCCAAATCAATATATGTTTGATAATGGAAAGATTCAGTTGGTTTATAGTAAAGGGTCTCCGGTCGAGATTAATGTGCTTAGTGAACTTGACGATGATTATAAAAAAATAAGTGTTAAATTTATGTTTTCGGATGATTACGATGTTGTTGATTTTGAAGTTATTGAAAAAATTAATGATGATCAGTTCCAAGAATTGTATTCAGGTATTAATTACGGCGGTGATTTATTTTTTGAAGAGTATGTGGTTAATGTTTCTTCTTCAATTGTTATAAAATTAAATGGTGATGAGATATATTCAAATGAAACAACCGAAGAAGATTGACCCTTTTGAGCTTCAATGTCTTCAAGAATTAATAGATAATACAATCAAAAGACGAGGGTCTCAGTATCCAAACCCTGCAGTTGGAGCAATGGTTCTTTTAAATGGACAGCTCATCTCAGAAGGGTATCATTTATTGCATGGTGAAGCTCATGCTGAGGTTGAGGCGATTCAGAATGCTGGTGATAAGGTTCGGGGGTCTACATTGATTATTACATTGGAGCCTTGCACTCATCGCGGCCATACCCCGCCTTGTGTACAAGCGATTATTGATGCAAAAATTGCTCGTGTATTATGGGCGATTAATGATCCAAATCCTGTTATTTTTGGTAAGGCAAAGTCAATACTTGAGGCGCAAGGTATCGATGTTGTTGATGATTGTTTGCCTGAAGCTGGGCGACGATGTTTACCTGAGTTTTATAATTTTTATGTTAAAAAACGCCCCTTTATTTATGTTAAAGCGGCAATGAGTTTGGATGGCATGATCGCGCCTAATTCTGATGGGTTAAATTATATTTCATCCAAAGAATCACTTCATCTCGTTCAGCAATTAAGAACATACGTTCAAGCCATTTGTGTTGGATCAAACACAATCAATACAGATCTTCCTAGGTTAACCGTTCGTATTAAACAATTAAAGCCGTATCAACCTGCCATTGTTATTTTGGATCCTAAAAATAATATTAATGAATCTTGGATTGATACTGCATTAAATGCTGGGCGTACTATTGTTTTGTTTCGGACGGCCCCATTTGTTTTGACACATTCCAACTTACGGGTTCATATGCTCCCGATGGTGAGTAAATCTGATAATTGGAAGATTGTGTATGATGTACTGTTTGAAATGAATATTCATGGTGTTTTAATAGAAGGTGGAACGGGCATTTTTAGTTCGATTTTAAGAAGTCGTTTGTTTGATGAACTTTGGATTACAAAAGTACCTAACATTTTTGGTCAACATGCAATCCCTTTTATAAAAACTGACCAATCAATTGACTTTGATCTTTCTATTATTGATGTTCAAACATATGGTCAAGATGTTGTTATAAAATATAAAAATAATTATGCTTTTTGAGTATAATCAAAACAAATCTGATGCTGTATTTAGTGAGTATTTAACTTCAAATCAACGAAACTTGTTGACAAAACAAGGGCTTAAATCGGCCAAAGATTTTTTACTTTTTCGTCCAAAGCGTTATGATTTACGTCGTTATGATATGTCGTTTCGGACATTGGTTTTGGATCAACATTATTCACTTATTGGTAAAATTCGATCAATATCCAAACGTCGAATTCGAAAAAATTTGATTATCTATTCCGGGATGTTAATGACCAAGCATGATCAAATTCCGATTGTTTGGTTTAATCAAAATTATTTGATGACAAAATTGAAACAGGATCCCTTTGTTATTGCGAATGGTAAACTTGATGCGTCACAATTAAATGAGGCGTTTCAAGTGTCAAGTTTTGAGGTTTGTTCGTCATTTAAGTCGGCTGGTGATGGTCAGGTTTATCCGCTTTATCCTGATATTCGAGGAGTATCCAATAAAATTATGGTTGATTTGGTTAAACGTTGTTTAGCACTAGAAATTTCGGATCTTTTAACAGAAAGTATAAAACAGGCGGAAGGTCTTATTTCAATTCAAGATGCATTTCGTTTTTTTCACTTTCCTCAATCTCAAACCCATTTGGATCAAGCGTATCGCCGCTTAAGTTTTGATGAAATGTTTTTATATATGTTTCCTCGTCGGGATCGTCATCAGCAGGTGAAAAACAGCCATGCTTCATTTGTTATATCACCGTTTGATTCATTGATTACCAATTATTTAGCGGCGCTTCCTTATACATTAACGGGTGCCCAGTCTCGGGTTTGGGACCATATTGCTAATGACTTTGAATCACAACGCACGGTGTTTCGATTAATCCAGGGTGATGTTGGGTCGGGTAAAACGGATGTTGCGATTTTATCGTTATTGGCAGCTGTTGGTAGTGGCTATAAGTCGGCCTTATTGGTGCCGACTGAAATTTTGGCTGAGCAGCATTTTTTAAAACTTCAGGATC
>MDTB01183858.1_pt1 | contig 12386 bp, 9 predicted proteins | sample 811161 | NCBI WGS metagenome assembly MDTB01 (sample SAMN05326650, study PRJNA326480) | marine metagenome | isolation source: seawater | place: Mediterranean Sea | collected 2009 | reverse complement strand
ATTAGTCTTCTGGGTTAACCGCTTGAGCTTAAGTGTGAACTTAAGCCTAGAGAAATGACATCTTCAATGACAGAACCCGGCTTACAGATTATCTAGCATAATCTATATTAAATGTTCTTCTTTTGTACTAAATGTAAAAACTAATGTATTGACTATTTATTTAAAACCCATACTATCCCAAATAATCCCATAATGGAGGGTGATTTGAAAATATTAAAGAAAGTTAGGGTTTTGAATAACAATGTTTTTATCAAGTTTCGAAAACAAATTAGACAAAAAGGGAAGGGTTTCTGTGCCTGCTAGTTTTAGATCACATTTAAGCTCACTAGGTTACAATGGATTTATAAGTTATCCTTCATTTAATTATTCTGCTTTAGAAGCTTGCTCCCAAGATAGAATAGAGAAATTATCAAATACTATAGACTCATTAAATCCTTTTGAGGAAAAAAGAGATTATTTTGCTACTTCGGTATTATCAGAAAGCGTTAATCTTCAATTCGATACTGAAGGAAGGGTTTCATTAACTGAGAAACTCGTAAGTCATGCAAAAATTAAAAGCAATATATTATTTGTTGGTTTGGGAAAAACCTTTCAAATTTGGGATCCAAAAATTTTTGAGAAATTTAAAATAAAGGCTAGAGAAAAAGCTTTTAAAAACAGAGGAAGTCTTAAATGGGAAAATAAACAAAAAGGGGAGGAAGTATGAGTCTTAATATAGGTGGTGGAGAATTAAAAGAATTAAAGCCTAGAATTTTAGTTTTAGGGATTGGTGGAGCAGGAGGAAATGCAATAAATGAAATGATCGAGTCTGGCATGGAAGGAGTCGAATTTGTAGCTATTAATACAGATGCTCAGGATTTAAAAAAGAGTAAAGCACATGCAAAAATTCAAATTGGTATGAATTTAACTAAAGGTCTTGGAGCTGGAGCAAAACATAATATTGGTCAAGCAGCTGCAGATGAGTCAATAGGTGAAATAGTTAATTATATACAAGGAAGTAACATGGTTTTTATTGCTGCTGGTATGGGTGGAGGAACAGGCACTGGAGCCTCACACGTTATCGCTAAAGCTGCTAAAGAATTAAATATTTTGACTGTTGGTGTAACCACATTACCTTTTGACTATGAAGGTTCAAAAAGAATGAGAAGAGCTTTAGAGGGATTAGAGGCATTAAAAAAACATTTAGACACTACAATTGTTGTGCCAAATCAAAATCTTTTTAAAATTGCCAGTGAAACAACAACATTTGAGGAGTCATTTCATCTTTCAAATAATGTTTTAAGGCATGGTGTACAAAGTGTAACTGATCTGATGGTAAGACCAGGTATGATTAATTTAGATTTTGCGGATGTTGAGACTGTAATGAGTTCAATGGGAAAAGCAATGATGGGCACTGGAGAAGCAGAAGGAGAAAACAGAGCCATGGCAGCTACTGAAATGGCATTAAATAATCCGCTAATAGATGAATATTCACTTAAAGGCGCTAAAGGACTATTAATTAATATTACTGGAGGAAAAGATTTAACTTTATTTGAAGTTGACCAAACAGTTCAAAAAGTCAGAGCTGAAGTTGATCCAGAAGTAGAATTAATCTTTGGAGCTATAAAAGATGAACATATGGAAGGCAAAATGAGAGTGTCGATTGTTGCTACCGCTTTAGATGGGCACAAACCTCAGACTAATACCGTTTTAAATATGGTGTCTAAAATACAAAATAGAAACAATGGACACTCTGATGGTTTATTTTCTCAAAATACAAACAACTTAGAGAGTAATACTTTTAGTTCAATTGAAGGAGCAACGGCTCTAAAGCTGAATGAAAAATTTGAAGTCAGTGAGCAGGAACAACCTTCTTTCATTAATAATTTAGAACAGAGCACACCAACTCCAGAGGTAGATAAGGAAGAAGACAATATTCCTTCAGGTGTTTCGATGGAAAATGCTTCATATATAGAGAGCAATGAAGATAATTCTTTATTATTAGCAAAAGAAGAAAATACAAGTTTTGATACCGAACTTAATAATAATGACGAAGAGTATACGCCACAACTTTTTGCAAATGAGATAGAATCCCAAGCTGAAAATGATCCAGATGACTCTGGCAGAGATGAACACACTGAAAAATTATTTGATCAGGATTCAAATGAAGAGGAAGATTTTGAAATCCCGGCATTTTTAAGAAAACAAAAGTTTTAATGACAAGACTCCATCATTATGATCAATCCAACTTCATCACCGGACTCCCCTCATTTTCCGGTGATGTTGGATGAAGTAATTAAAATTTGTTCTCCCGATAAAGGCGGTGTTTATATAGATTGTACTTTTGGAGGAGGCGGATATTCAAAAAAATTACTTAAATTTTCTAAGACAAAAGTTATCGCACTAGATAGAGATGATTTTATTATAGCCATTAGTAAAGAATTAAAACAAAAATATCCAAATAGGTTTTTTTTTCATCAGAAAAAATTTAGTGATGTTAATACCCTTGTAGGCAATCAATCGGTCGATGCTGTTATATTTGATTTAGGTTTATCTTCAATTCAATTAAATAATTTAAAGAGAGGTTTTTCTTTCAATTCTAAAGAAAAACTAGATATGTCAATGGGCCTCTCAAGTATTTCAGCTGAAGAGGTAGTGAATAATTTTAGCGAACAGAAATTAAAGTCTATTATTAAAATTTTAGGAGAAGAAAAAGATGCATCAAGAATTGCAAGAAATATAATTAAAACTCGTTTAATAAAAAAGATTACTAAAGTTGATCAACTGGTATCAATTATAGAAAAAAGTAAAAAGAAAAATTATGTAAAAAAAATAAATCCAAGTACAAAAACCTTTCAAGCTTTAAGAATATTTGTAAATAAAGAAATCACTGAACTTATCAAAGGAGTGATAAACGCGACAAAAATTTTAAAACCTGGAGGAAAAATATTGGTTGTTAGTTTTCATTCTATTGAGGATAAAGTTGTAAAATATTTTTTCAGTAATTTTTCATCTAGTAAATCCAGACCTTCTAGGTATCTTCCCGAAAACAAAGATGTTAATGCTTCTTTATTTAATAATTATAAAAATAAAATATTAAGACCTACTAACGCTGAGATTATAAATAATCCTCCCTCACGTTCAGCTAAACTTAGATATGCAATTAGAAGTAAAAATAAATTTATTTATCCAAAGGAATTTTTAAACAAATTTAAAAAATATTTGGATTTGGAAGGATCACATGTCTAAAATTAAGTTAATTATATCAATTAGTATATTTTCAATTTTATTAGGGATTACATCTGTAATAAAAAATCAAACAAGAATAATTGAACAAAGTATTTACAAAATTGATAGAAAAATTGCTGTTTTAGAAAAAGACTTACATGAAACTCAATTAGATTTTTTTTATGTTTCCTCTCCTGGCTATTTAAAGAAAAAAATTAATCAATTAGCTTTTATAGATTACATACCTATGGATTTTTCACGAATATATTTTAATTATAGAGATTTTACAGACTCTCAAAATAAAATAACAATTCTTCAAATGGATAATGAAAAAAAATCGCAAAAAAAATAAAGATTTTAATATAAATCAAAAAAGTTTTTATTTTGAGGACTATTTAGAAACTAATCAAAAAAATAAGAAATTTAAAAATTCTAATATTTCTCAGGATAGAATTTATCTTCTTTTTTTTCTATTTTTTTCATTAATTATAATATTTTCAATTAAAATTATTTTTGTCTCTTTAAAAAGTTTTGAAATTTATAGCAATAAAAACAAATCATCTAACTTTATAGCTTTAAGACGAGATATAGTTGATAGAAATGGAATTTTAATATCTAGAAATGTGAAATCTTATCATGCAGCAATAAAACCTAATTTAATAAAAAATAAGGAAAATTTTTTGATTAAAATTAGATTAAACTTTCCTGACTTATCAATTAGTCAAGTAGAACAAAATTTAGAAAAGGGGAAATATTTTTATCTAAAAAAAAGACTTGATCAAAATGATAAAGAAAAACTATGGTCACTTGGAGAAAAAGGAATAATTTTCGAGCCATTCCAATCTAGAATATATACTCATGCAAATTTATATGGTCATGTCTTAGGTCAAGTTGATTATGATAATTATGGAATTTCTGGCGTTGAAAAATATTTTGACAAAGAGCTTAAAGACAAGAAATTATTAAGTAGTCCACTACAATTAACTTTAGACACAAATATTCAACACGTAATTAGTGATGAACTTAATAAAGCTTTAAAAACTTTTAATGCCAAGGGTGGAGGTGCTTTATTGATAGATGTCATCAATGGTGAAGTTTTATCTTTAGTTTCTTTACCTAATTTTAATATTAATACAAGAGAGAACATTAAAGATAAAAATTACATTAATAAAATAACTAAAGGTGTATATGAATTAGGTTCAATTTTTAAAACATTTACAATAGCTTTAGCTATAGAAAAAAATTTAGTGTCACCAGAAACAATTATTAAAGATATACCTAGAAAAATAAAATGTTCAGTTCATGAAATATCAGATATTAAAGAATTTCCTAAAGATTTGTCAGTAGAAGATATTCTTATTAGATCCTCTAACATTGGAACTTTAATGATAGCTAAAAAAATTGGTGAGTCAGATTATAAGAGCTTTATCAAAGAAACTAATTTATTGAATACACCCCAATTTGAATTAGAGGAGCTTGGAACTCCTTTAAGTTTTGAGTGGAATAAATGCAAATTAGAAACTATTTCTTATGGCCATGGAATTGCCGTGACACCGTTACAAGCCACAGCAACTTATGCGGCATTAGTTAATGGTGGCAATCTTATAAAGCCTACTATTATTAGAAAAGAGAAATATCAAATTAATAAGAAAATAGTCTCAGTAGAAACTAGCAAAAAAATAAATGCTATTTTAAGAAAAGTTGTAACCGAAAAAGAGGGTACCGCTAGCCTAGCAGATGTTTATGGATATGATGTTGGTGGAAAAACAGGAACTTCACAAAAATATGGAAACAAGAATGAAAATCTAAATAGTTTCATTTCAGTGTTTCCTTCACAAAATCCAAAATATGCTCTACTTATAATGTTAGAGAACCCTCAAGTCGCGACTGACCTAGTTTACAATTATCGAGGTTTGAAAATCAAAGGAACTAGAAATGAAGCAGGTTGGAATTCTGTTTATATTGCTGGCAAAATTATAAAGAAAATTGGACCTATTTTAGCCATAAAAAACAAAGAGTTTTATAAAAAATATGTTGCTAAAAAACTTAATTAAAAATTCTCCCCAACATCTTAAGAATCTTAAAGTAAAAGGTTTAGCACTTAATAGCAAAGATGTAAGAAAAGGATATATATTTTTTGCAATTAAAGGAAATGAATTTGATGGCGAAAACTTTATAAATAAAGCAATTAAAAAAGGCGCAATTGTTATAGTTTGTTCAAAAAATAGCAATTTTCAAAGTAAAAAAGTTTATGTAATTAAAACAAAAAGAATAAGAAGTTATCTTAGCGAGATCACTTCTAAATTTTATACTTTAAAACCAAAAAATATAATCGCTGTCACAGGAACAAATGGAAAAACATCTGTAGCTGATTTTTTTTATCAAATACTTAATATTAACAATATTCCTGTCGCATCAATTGGAACATTAGGTTTAAGATGTAGAAAAAAATTTGTTAAAACTAATCTTACCTCTCCAGATATAATTACACTTCATAAAAACCTTGAGAAATTGAAACGAGATAAAATTGACAATGTCATTATCGAAGCCTCCAGTCATGGATTGGATCAAAACAGATTAGATAATTTAAATCTTAAGGCAGGAATTTTTACTAATTTTAGCCAAGATCACCTTGATTATCATAAAAGCATGAAAGCTTATCTAAGTTCAAAGTTAATTTTATTTTCAAGATTACTGCCAAAAAAAAGTTATGTTATAAGCGATAAGTTAATTAATGAATATTCAATTTTAAAAAAAATCTCCAAATCTAAACAACTAAAATTGCTTGATATTAATACAACTGTTAATGAGATTAAAAATGCTTCTTTATCTTTAATTGGATCATTTCAAATTAAAAATTTATCTATGGCTGTTTTAGCAGCAAGATTGTGTAATTTAGACAAATCTAAAATAAATAGATCTTTAAAAAAAATTAGAAATGTTGATGGAAGATTAAATCTGATTAAAAAATATTCAAACAATATAAAAGTATTTATTGATTATGCGCATACCCCTGATGCATTGCGTGAAGTCATAAAATCAATAAAAGATACGTATAATAATAATGTCTCTTTAGTTTTTGGTTGTGGAGGCGAAAGAGACTTTAAAAAAAGACCTTTAATGGCGAAAATTGCCAAATCTTTATGCCAAAATATTTATGTGACTGATGATAATCCTAGAAAAGAAAATCCAAAAAAAATTAGAAAAGAAATAGTTAAACATCTTAAAGGAAGTAATTATTTTAATATAGGAAATAGATTAAAAGCTATTAAAAAAGCCATAATAAATGCCGAGCCTGGAGAAATAATTTTGGTAACAGGAAAAGGACATGAAAATTATCAAGACTATGGAAATAAAATTATTTCTATTTCTGACAGACAAATTATAAAAAAATTAAAAATAAATAAAAAATTTATAAATAAAAAAAAACAAAGCTTCCTATTTAATTCAAAGATATTAAGTAAAATTATTAAAAATGAAAAATCTTATGAATTTGATGGACTTGCAATAGACTCTAGGGATGTAAAAAAAGATAATCTATTTTTAGCTATTAAAGGAAAAAATAATGATGGAAATAAATTTATTTCTAAGGCTATAAAAAGAGGTGCTAGATATATTGTTACATCAAAAAATAATAAAAAAAATAAAAAAAAAATAATAAAAGTTTTAAATCCAATTACTTTTCTTAATAAATTTGCCCGATTAAAAAGAGAAAATTGTAATGCAAAAATATTAGCAATAACAGGTAGTTCAGGAAAAACTTCATTAAAAAATACTCTTAATGCTTTACTTCAAAAATACTATAGCACTTATGCTTCACCAAGATCTTTTAATAATCATTATGGTGTTCCTTTAAGCTTATCAAATCTCAATTCAGATCATCAATTTGGAGTATTTGAAGTAGGCATGAGTAGAGCAGGTGAAATAAATCAATTATCTAAAATGCTAAAACCAAATATGGCTGTAATTACTAATATCGCAGAGGCACATATAGAAAATTTTCGAAATATTAAGGAAATAGCAAAAGCAAAGAGTGAAATTATAAATAATATTGCAAGCAAAGGAGTAGTTATTTTAAATCGAGACGATAAATTTTTTAATTATCTATATTTAAAGGCGAGATTGAAAAATATTAAAGTTATTACGTTTGGCAAATCTAAACAATCTGATGTTCATTTAATTAAGATTAAGCTAAATGGTTCAATAAAAAACATTACTGTTCGTACAAAAGATGAGATTTATGAAATAATAGCAAAAGATATCAATGTTTATAATGTTCTAGCTTCAATAGCAATTTTGAAAGAATTAGATTTAAATCCCCAAAAAATTATCCAAGTTTTTAAAAATTTTCAACCTTCCGAAGGAAGAGGCAGAACTTATAGAATAAAAAGATATAGAAAATTTTTTAAGTTAATAGATGAAAGCTATAATGCGAATCCATTATCAGTTAAAAATGCATTGAACAATTTTTCAGCCATAAAGAAAAATAATTTTAAGAAATATCTCTTGTTAGGTGACATGCTTGAACTAGGAAAAAAATCGGAAATTTATCATAGGAAATTATCACAACTTATTAACAGTTCTGATATCGATAAAGTTTTTATAAAGGGAGAAAAGACCCTTTATACCTACAAAAATTTAAAGAAAAATAAACGTGGAAATATTTTTCAATGCAATGAAGATGTTGACTTAATCTTAAAAAATATAATCGCTAATAATGATTATTTAATGATAAAAGGATCTAACGCAACAGGCTTAAATAGTATTAGCAGATCAATGATAAAAGGAATTTAAATGTTATTTAACTTACTCACATCTTTTATAGATCATTATTCTTTTCTTAACGTATTTAAGTATCTTACTTTTAGAACAGGACTGTCAGTAATTACATCTCTTATTGTTGTCTTTATTATTGGAGGGCCACTTATTAAAATTTTTTCTGCTAATATGATTTCGGGACCAATAAGGCAAGATGGTCCTATAGATCACATTATTAAAAAATCAGGAACTCCTACTATGGGAGGAGTGATTATAATAATTGGTATACTTACAAGCACTCTTTTGTGGGCTGATTTAAATAATATTTATATTTGGACTTTAGTTTTTGTATCTTTATCTTTAGGATTGTTAGGTTTTACCGATGATTTATTAAAGATAAAATTTAAAAACTCTATAGGACTAAACTCAAAATTAAAATTTCTTGGTCAATTGTTTATTGGAAGTTTAACTTTATTAATTTTAATACAATTTTCTGATCATGAATACTTATATAATCTTTACTTTCCTTTCTTCAAAAATTTAATTTGGCAGATGGGTCTTTTTTTTATTCCATTTGCATTATTTGTAATAATTGGATCATCTAATGCAGTAAATTTAACTGATGGATTGGATGGTCTTGCAACGGTTCCTGTAATGTTAGTAGCGCTTTCATTTACATTAATTTCCTATATTGTTGGAAATACAATTTTTTCAGAATACCTTAAATTACAATATATTCCTGATGTAGGGGAACTTTCAATCTTTTGTGGTTCAATTGTAGGATCTTGTTTAGGATTTCTTTGGTATAATGCGCCACCTGCTAAAATTTTTATGGGAGACACTGGTTCATTATCTTTAGGAGGTTCGCTAGCTGCTGTAGCTATAATAGTGAAGCATGAAATTGTACTTGCAATAATTGGAGGATTATTTGTTTTAGAAACTGTATCCGTGATTATTCAAGTTATTTCATTTAAACTTACTGGAAAAAGAATTTTTAAAATGGCACCAATCCACCACCATTTTGAACAAAAGGGTTGGGCTGAATCAACAATTGTAATTCGGTTTTGGATAATTGCAATAATATTGGCTTTAGTTGGATTAGCGACATTAAAATTACGTTAGTGAATGTCTAATACATTAAATTTAAAAAAATTTTCATTTTTAGTATATGGACTAGGTTCTACCGGACATTCAGTAATCAAATATTTAAAAAAAAGAAAGATTCAATATTTTTTTGTATGGGATGATAATCCAAGACTAAGAAAAAAATTTAACTCTAAATGTCCTAAAGATTTAAAGAACACTATAAAGAAAGTAGATTATATAATTTTAAGTCCTGGAATAAGTTTAAGGAAAACAAAATATAAAAAAGATTTATCAAAATTTAAAAAAAAAATAATAACAGATATAGATTTATTGTATCTCAGTAATTCTAATTTTAAATCTATAGTTATTACAGGATCAAATGGAAAATCAACAACTTGTAAAATTATCACTCATTTATTAAAAAAGAATAAATTTAATGTTAAGCTAGGCGGAAATATTGGAATACCAATCTTAAATCTAAAAATAAAAAAGAATACTTATTTTGTTATTGAGGCGTCTTCATTTCAACTGTCACATTCAAAATTTATAAAACCTAATTATGCGATTTTACTAAACATTACAAATGATCATATAGATTGGCACGGATCTCTTCAATCCTATATTAAATCAAAGTTAAAAATATTCTATTTACAAGATCGAAGCAACTTTGCTTTAGTAAATAATAAATTTAAAAATATTTTTAGAAAAAAGAAATATTTAAGCAAATTAGTTTCCATAAACCCTAAAAAATATAAAAAAATTAAATCTAAAATACAAAATAGTTATTTAAAATTCATTGGAAATGAAGAAAATATGAATTTTGTTTATACTTTGGCTAAATTATTAAAAATTAAAGACAAATCTTTTATAAACGCCATGAATTCATTTATAGGATTGCCTCATAGATATGAAATTTTTCTGAAAAAAAAGGGGATTATTTTTATCAATGATTCAAAGGCTACCTCTTTTCAAGCTACAAAATCTGCTTTAGCTAGTGGTAGCAATATTTTTTGGATAGTGGGTGGATTGCCAAAGGAAAAAGATAAAATCGATTTAAAGAATATAAAAAATAATATTAATAAATCTTATATAATTGGAAAAAATACTAGTTTTTTTAAGAAGCAACTAAAACATAAAATAAAGTTTACTATTACAAAGAATTTAAGGACATCAATAATAAAAGCGCTAAGAGATATAAGATTACTTAAAAAAAATAATAATACAATCTTGTTAAGTCCAGGAGCCGCTTCATTTGATCAGTTTAAAAATTTTGAAACTAGAGGCAATGAATTTAAGAAATTAAGTAGATTATATGCTAAAAAACTTATTTAAATTTGAATTTAATAGTTATTGGAGAAATATAGATAAAAATATTCTTCTTGGATTTTTTATCTTATTTTTTTTAGGTATTTTTTTTTCATTTTCATCAACCTCCTCACTAGCAGGAGAAAGACTTAATAAAACCTATTATTTTTTTTTTTCAAAACATTTAGCTTTTACTATTTTAGCAGTTTTAATAATGTTGTTTATTTCAGCAATTGAAACTTCATTATTAAAAAGAATAGTAATTCCACTTTTTATAATATTTTTTATATTATTAATTTTAGTACCTATTATTGGAGTAGAAGTTAAAGGAGCTAAAAGATGGTTAAATTTGTATTTATTTAGATTACAACCTATAGAACTTTTAAAGCCTTTTTTTATTTTGGCAACGGTTAAAATTCTAACTTTAAACAATTTAAAAAATTCTAAAATAAGATATTTATTTAGTTTCCTTTTATTGTCTTCAGTAATAATTCTTTTAATTGACCAACCAGATCTTGGACAATCAATTTTGCTTATTGGTAGCTGGATTGCTACTGTTTTTATTTCTGGCGTTAGTCTTTTTTATATATTTAGTTTTTTTATTATTTTTATCCTTGTGATAGCTGGCCTTTTATTTTTATTACCTAGTAAATTCGGCTACATAATTAATCGTTTAGTAACATTTTTAGATCCAACCAAAGGAGATAATTTTCAATCTTCCATAGCATTAGATGCCATAAAACAAGGAGGTCTTAAAGGCCAAGGAATGGGAGAGGGCATTTTAAAAGATAGCGTTCCTGAGGCACACACAGATTATATTATTGCTATTATATCCGAAGAATATGGTTCAATTATTTCAATCTTAATTGTAACAATATTTTTATATATTGCTTTTAGAATTATAAAACATTGTATTTTAAAAGATGATGAGTTTTTGAAAATTTCTTTATGTGGTCTTGCTTCACTTCTTATTTTTCAAACTTTCATACATATCGGTGTGAATACTAGTTTACTACCAACAACAGGAATGACGTTACCTTTTTTAAGTTATGGCGGTTCATCTCTTATTGGCAGCGCTATCTTAGCGGGAGTAATTCTAAATTATACAAAAATTAAATTGGACGAAGATGAGTAATAAACTTGAAAAGATAATTATTGCAACTGGAGGAACTGGAGGACATATTTTTCCCGCATATAGCTTGGCTAAACATTTTATAGATAGCAAAAAAATAAATGTTCAAATCATTTCGGATAAACGGGGTTTAAAATATTTAAAAGAATATAATGATCTTAAGATTATTGAAATTAATTCTTCAACTATTTTTAAAAAAAATATATTCTATGTATTATTTTCAATATTAATAATTTTTTACTCTATATTTAAATCTTTGGTTTTTTTATTGATGAATAGGCCTAATTTAGTTTTTGGAATGGGTGGGTATTCTTCATTTCCAGTTTGTATAGCTGCTACAATACTTAAAATTCCATTCATTATTTATGAGAATAATTTGTATACTGGAAGGGCTAACAGATATTTATTGCCTTTTGCTAAAAAAATTTTTGTATCTAACAAAGAATTAGAAGGAATATCAAAGAAATATCGTAAAAAAGTTTATGAAGTTGGGAATATAATTCGAAAAGAGTTTCTTAATTTTCAATTTAAATCTATGTCTAATCAAAACGATAGAAGATTAAACATATTGATTTTAGGCGGAAGCCAGGCAGCAAAAATTTTTGCAGAGAAACTTACAGAAATTTTCAAACGGTGTAGCGATGCCAAAATTTCATTGAAAATTTATCAGCAATGTTTGCCGGAACAAAATAATTTTTTGACAACTTTTTATAAAGATTTAAATATTGAATTTGAGATCTTTAACTTTAGCAGTAATATTTTAGACTATTTTTCTAAAATTAATTTGGCTATAACACGATCTGGATCTTCAATGTTAGCAGAATTGATTAATGCTCGAATTCCTTTTATTTCTGTTCCTCTTCCCTCTTCTGCAGAAGATCATCAACTAAAAAATGCT
>MDTB01075530.1_pt1 | contig 12386 bp, 13 predicted proteins | sample 811161 | NCBI WGS metagenome assembly MDTB01 (sample SAMN05326650, study PRJNA326480) | marine metagenome | isolation source: seawater | place: Mediterranean Sea | collected 2009 | reverse complement strand
TTGAGAAATACCAAAACCTCTAGAATACTTAAAATCATCTTGATAAAATTTCTGAATACCAGTTTCTGAATCAATTCTAACTAAACCGAATCCAAATACTCCAACATACGCATACCTTCCATCCTTAGTAGATAGAATTGACCTAGGTTGTGGAAAAAAATTAGTATTAGCTCCCTCTGGGATATTAGTTAAAGAATCTTTATAAGTTGGATAATAATTTATCCATTTATTTGTAGATCTCTTAAAATTAGAAACACTTCCAAATTGATCAGAGGCCCAAATGTTACCAATTGAATCTTGTGAAATTGAATTGACCCACCTTAAATTGGTTGAAGTAGAATCGGATGAAACATTTGCAAAATTCTTAAAATTATACCCATCAAATCTGTCAACACCACTTTGAGACCCAAGCCATATAAATCCAAAAGCATCTTCGAAGACAACTATTGAAGCATTCATTGCAGTACCCTCTTCTACAGCATACTTCTCAAATTCGTAGTCAGAAATTTCATTTATGTTTTGAGATAAAGAATAAGTAATAGGGTATACAAATAATAGATAAGTACAAAAAAACTTGAGAAACTTCATTAATTAAATTTGAAATAAACAATAACCAATTCTTAGAATCAAATTATTTAATAAAATGCTAATAGCAAAGAAATTAGGTCTAAAAATACATTATAAGTGTGATTTTTTAGTATTATATATTAATTTAACATCTAAATCATAAAACATGAAAACTGGCAGTATTATTTCTAATTATTGGGATCTTATAGAGTACAATGTCCACCATATAAGACACTCTGAGCTAAAAGCGTCATTAATCTTAACAGCTTACGGTATAATTTTTGGTCTGGTATACGATGTTAGTGGAGACTTACCAATTCCTGATAAATACAAATATTTACTCTATATTCTTATACTTTTTTTAATTGGATTTACATTAACATCAATATTCTATAGTTTTAAAACTTATATACCTAGAATAAACTTTAAACTTAAAAAATCTGTATTTTTTTTTCATGATATAAATTTTCACTATAAAAAACCTGACGTATACTCTAAAGAACTTATAAAGGTTATGGAAGATGAGAAGAAACTCAAAGAATTATTAGCAGAACAAGCTTATATCAACGGTGTTATAGCATCAGATAAATATGTTAATGTATCAAAATCAATAAAGTTTATGATATATTCTTTCTGTTCATTGGTAGTACTTCTAATATTCGAATTGCTAGCTATGTGATTTTTATATCATGCTCTTGGCATATATGATATTTTCTTTCTTTTGCTTACTACCTATTTCTTGCATATATGCGGTATAGAAATTATGTTTCAAGAGGAACTCGTACTGAATTTTATAGAAATTAGCTTCATTATCTACTACACCACATGCTAGCCACTCTTTCTTTAAATATTCAGAAATTTTTTCAAAATCACTAGAACCAATGTATTCTAGGTCAGCATCCCTAATTATAGACTGAAGAAGATTAGCTGGTTTTGAAACAACTTTTGTAACCAAAATTAGAGATGATATTGATTCGATATGCTCGGAGGTGAAATTATAATTTGGTAAAATATCTTTTGCTATTTTAGATCCAGTTTCTTCGTGTTCAATATGAGATTTGATAAATCCATAATCATGGAGTAGACATGCAGTAAGTAGATCTCTCCAATCATCATCACTAAGCTTATAATGACTACCTATCTTCTGTGCAGAATTTATAACTCTTTTGGTGTGATAAAGATTATGATAATGATACTTATGATCTAATTCAGATGATAGATTTTCATAGACCAGTTCAATTAGATCTTTGGGTAAATAATTATTAATATCCAAAATCATTTTTAAACAAAATTAACATGTTATATTAAAAATACAGTTAAAAAAATTAATTTTGCAGGAAAGTAATCAGATAATGAATCAATTTAAAAAATCAGTTTTATTGATCTTAATATTCTTTTTTTCATTTAAAATCTACTCTCAAACTGTAATTAATACTGAATCAAACCTAAATAAGATAGATACTACCTTCCACTTATTTATTGATGGAATGGGTGATTATAAAAAAGGTAACCTAGATTTTTTTATGATTAAAACAAATCTGACAGTAGGCTCAAGATTAAAGGAAAAAAATTTAATTCGATTAACTTTTTCAAATAATTATCAAAAGTTTAATGGCAATGCATTCAAAAATATAATTTCAGGTCAATTTAGATACAATTACTTTTATAATGTAGAAAAACATCATTCCATCTTTTCATTTGTTCAAATTGGAAAAAGTATGAGATCTCTAATTGATAGAAGATTTCTTATAGGTGGTGGAGTTAGAAAAAGAATTACTCCATCTAAAAATACAGGATATTTAGACCTTGCTATTGGTGGATTTTATGAAAATGAATCCTATCCGGGTTATACTTTTGAAGAAAAAATATTTGATCCTAAGGTATATAATAATTTAAGATTAACATTTAATATTTTTACTAGACTAAAATTCAGTACCCATTGGAATTTAGTTACTGTTATGTACTCTCAGTGGAAATCAAATGAATTAAATAATTTTAGATTATTCTTTGACACAACTCTCAACTATATAATTAGTAAAAGAGCAACAATTTTTATAAAATTTAATTCAAGAATTCAATCAGAGCCATATATTCCGTATATATCTAATGAAACGGATACTTTACTTGGATTTAGGGTTAACATATAAAAAAACTCTCCACAATGGAGAGTTTTTTTTGTTAATATTGGTTGATATTAGTTCTTCTAAAATATTATTTCCATTGTTTAACTAATACCCTTGTTTGAGAACTTACAACATCAGTAGCACCTCCATCTTTTCTGTATTTTGCCCATGCTGCTTGGGTTTTAGGATCATTACTTCTTCCTGAAACTAAATCCTTAAAATCATTACTTGTAGCAAGTACATAATGAGATGCTCCATCTTGCCTTCCACTAACGATTTGACCCAAAGTAATTCTTCCATCAGGTTGAATTGTTGACCACATCTCTTCAAAAGCATCCGCTTTTTTACCCGGCTCTGCAACATCTAACATATATATTTGATGTATTGGACCAGAAGCTTCAGAATTAAATGTATGGATTGACCTTCCAGCAGCAGACCCATCAGATTCAGTTAACTGATCAAATGTACTCATCATAACCATCCAATCATCTTTTTGCTCTGATGAATACATGGCGTTCATTGCATCTGGTGAACCTGTAAATGAGATTATATGAGTTGCATCCACATCATTATTTGCAAACATCACCTCAAATAATGAAACAGTCACCCCATCAACTAAATTACCTGGTTTGGATAAATATTTATCCATAGCAGAAACAACTTGACCTGCATTTACTCTGTCTACTTTTATATTATAAACAGACCAAACGTATTCTTGAGATATTATATTATTTGAAATAATACTCATTAAAAATAAAATAAAAATTGATTTTTTCATATGTAAAATTTAAATGTTAAAAATTTAATTAGAAGGAGAACTTAACTCAGGTAAAAACTCAAGCAGCTCAACGTTATTCCCCCATTCTCTTTGACTTGACCTGCTTAATTCCCAATCAATTTCCCACGACTCATCACCATATAAATTATTATAAGCGTCTCTAACCTTTTGCCAATCACCAGAACCAGGTTCAAAAGCTTTCATATCTTTTTCAAAAATAACGATTCTGACATGACCCATACTTCCGCCAGCAAAGGATTGAAATGCATTAATATCCAAATCAACTCCAGATTCCTCAATAGCTCTAGGCATGTTATCTCTCACCTTCCAAAACTTATCTTGATGTCCAGGTTTAATTAAATAGTGAAAAACTCTTCTAAAAGGTTTATCAGAACCAACGGCATCGTTATGAGTTGCACTTTTTCTAAGTCCAAATATTTCACTCGATGAAGTATTTTCAACAAACTTGTCTACATTTTCCATCCAATAATCCCACATACCAGGTTGATTGCCTCCTCCAATTGGAAGTTCACCAATTGTTTCCCCATAAGACATCCTAACCACACTTTGCATTCCACCATTTTGACTTGCCCTAACAGCAAAAGTATAAATTCTTGGATCACCATCCTTGGAATTATATTTTTTAGTTTTAGAAGCTAATCCATTTCTAAAATCCTGTGCATGTCCTTTTTTTGGTGTCATGTACCTGTAAGAAATTGCTTGAGAGTATAGGTTATTGAAACTAATAGTTAATATAAATATTGCTAGTAAATTTTTCATATTAAAAAAATTAATCGACGTTATAAAATTTGACTGGAGATCCAGTTAAAACATGTAATATTTCGGAAAATGGTCTAACTGTTTGAACGAATTCTTGAAATATTTCCGAACCAAAGAATTCATTCCTATTCGCTAACCATTCAGCCATACTTGGTGCTCTAACAATAACTTCATGTGTCACACCAGACTCTCCACCAGCTAAAACTTCATGTAATTCTAAGGTACCCTGACCATCATTTGAGGCTTCTGCAGCTGCCTTCATTTTAGTAAATGCAGCAGCATAACCTGCTGGATCTTGAACGTTAATCATATAAACAACAGCAAATTCTAAATCAAATCCTGCTGGGTCAGCTATTAGAGATTGACCAAGAACAGTAGATTCCTGAACAACATTCTCATTCCAAGTCTCATAAATGCCTGCTGTATTCATAAATTTTGCATTCATGAACTTAGCAAAGTTTCCTTGAATATCGGCGGCATTATCAGAAAACCAACATATTTGATGCGTAGATGAAAATGCTGAACTTACATGATCAAATTGGAAAATTGCATTTGCAGACATAGATTTACCAATATCAGTTTGCATAAAATCATCCCAAACGCTAACAAAAGCGGCTGGATTTTCAATTATTACATTAGAGCACTGCCAAGTAACTTGCTGTGCATTGGATTGAAAATAGAATAAAAACAATATCAATCCTAAAATTGTATTTTTCATAATTTTTAAAGGTTTTAATTAAAAGTATTTAGAACAAATGTTCTAATAATATATCAAAATCAGGTTGTATAAAAATAAATAAACAATATTTAATACTTTAAAGAATTAAATAGTGGTTTATTAAATATTTTTTGAATTTCTAATATAATTGAAATTTTTTTTTAACAAAAATTATTTGCTTTAATTCAAATAAGAAAAATTTTATTGAGCAAATAAATTCTAAATATCAAACTTAATTCCCTGAGCTAAAGGTAACTCCCCAGAATAATTTATTGTATTTGTCTGTCTCCTCATATATGCTTTCCAAGAATCAGATCCTGACTCTCTTCCACCTCCTGTCTCTTTCTCACCACCAAAAGCTCCTCCAATTTCAGCACCTGAAGTACCAATATTTACATTTGCAATACCACAATCTGACCCCGAAGAAGAAAGAAATTCCTCCGCTTCAGATATTTTAGTTGTCATTATAGCTGAAGAAAGCCCTTGAGGTACGTCATTTTGTATTTTTATTGCTTCTTCTAAACTAGAATATTTCATAACATATAAAATAGGAGCAAAGGTTTCTTCCTGAACTACTGAAAAATTATTTTCCACTTCGTACACAGCAGGTTTAACGTAACAACCAGAGCTTAAAAATTCTCCTTCCAAGACACCTCCATCAATAAGAGTTTTACCACCTTCTTTTTTTACTTTATCTATTGCGTCTAAGTACATTTTGACAGCATGCTTGTCTATAAGTGGACCCATGTGATTTTTTTCATCAAGAGGATTACCGATACATATTTGATCATACGCTTCAACTAGCTTTTTCGTAAACGATTCATATATTGACTCATGTATAATTAGTCTTCTAGTAGTAGTACACCTCTGTCCAGCAGTACCAATTGCACCAAAAACAGAAGCCCTTAATGTAATATCAATATTTGCATCCTTAGAAATTATTACAGCATTATTACCCCCCAGCTCTAGAAGAGATTTTCCTAATCTACTACCAACCACTTGAGCAACTGACTTACCCATTTTAGTTGAACCTGTAGCAGAAACTAGAGATACCCTAGAATCATTTGCTATCTTTTTTCCAAGAATTTTATTTTTACAATCTGTAACTAAAGTTAAAACTCCTTCAAGCTTATTTTTAGTAAGAATTTTATTAATTATTTTATGGGTAGCAATTGCTGAAAGAGGAGTTTTTTCTGAAGGTTTCCAAACACATACATTTCCACAGACCAAAGCAATCATCGCATTCCAACTCCATACAGCCACTGGAAAATTAAATGCGGAAATTATACCAACAATGCCAAGTGGATGCCACTGTTCATACATTCTATGATTTTCTCTTTCGGAATGCATTGTCAGTCCATATAACTGTCTTGAAAGACCTACTGCAAAATCACATATATCGATCATCTCCTGGACCTCTCCAAGACCTTCTTGTAAAGATTTACCCATCTCGTAAGAAACAAGTTTACCAAGCGAATCTTTATTTATTCTCAGTTCATTACCTATTTGCCTAACAATGTCACCTCTCTTAGGAGCCGGAACTTTTCTCCATGTTTTGAATGCATCTTTTGAAATATCTATTAATTTCTCATATGATTTTTCGTCAGTTTCATAGACAGAGGCAATAAGATTTCCGTCAACTGGTGAGAGAATATCCCTTTCATTGGAATCGTAACTATACCAATTTATTCCATCACAAGTCCCAGAATTAGATTTTCCAATTCCAAGATCTTTAAGAAAATTTGTATCAATCATTTTGAATTATAAAAGAATCATTAACGTCTGGATTTATTGTGATATTGATAACGTTAAATTCTAAACTAGTAGCACCAAAAGGAATTCGCAGAGTGTGAGGGAAAGACACGCCATCTACAGGCTTATAATCAAGGTAGAATGCTTCAGATAAAAACTCAGATCCATCGGGCATCTGAGCTTTTTCTGTCTTTTTATATTTTAAACCAGTTTCAACATTATAAAAAACAGAAGAGATAACCTCACCATTATCTTTACTAATCTCAAGAAGATAATATTCTATTCCGTCCTCTTCTTGTAGAGAGCTTATTTTGACGTTATCATTACTATACCACCCTATCTCCTCAAAAGGCAGAGTTGAATTTCTTGTAGCATCTACCATATCTTGAGGCATTTCCATTGTATTTCCCTGTTGAGTTATTATGCCATTTTCTCCATCAAAAACAATTTTTAATAGAGTATTTCCCATCATCATAGTCTCCAACATTGTCTTATTTGGTTTAGCAGAAATTGATACTTGTTGCAACTTCATTCCTTGAACCTCTGACTCAGCTAAAATCGACACTGCACTTATATTTTCAATGTTTTCTATCCCTCCAATAGCATTCATATATTTATCAAGAACATCTTTTTTGGATACCCCATCTGGGGCATCATAATTTGGTCTTCCAACTATATTTCCATCTATAGATAAGAACTGAAGAGGAATTTTATTTCCTTCAATAGTTATATTATCTAATTGTTTTACGATTTCTGATCCCTTACCTGTAATAATAAATTGTCCATTGTCAAGGTCAAAATATTTATTAGCTACTTCCATCACTTTCTCTGGAGTAACCTTATTTATATTAGTTAGATACTCCTCAAAATATGAGTCAAACAAATTTTCACTTTGAATCTGAAGTGCATAATTAGCAAGAGTGGCCGGACTCTGCATTGCTAGAACAAATTCACCAAAAAACTTTGATTTGACACGACTTAGTTCTTCTTCACTAATTAGCTCTGTTTGAATTTTTTTGATTTCATTAGCTATCTCATATATAGCACTGTCCGTTACACTTGGCTTTGTAGTGGTTGTAGCTCTAAACCTTGTTCTAGTATATTTATTATCGCCTATACTTGATCTTGAGTAGTAAGCAAATGATTTAACTTCTCTAATTTGCTGTTCAAGTCTATTTTCTGGACCACCACCTAAAATTTTGTTAGTAAGAACTGCTGCATGATAATCCTCATCAGACATTTTAAGGTTTATAATATTCTGGAAGGAAATCTCTGAATTAGCAGAATTTGGCATATCAACAATATTGATATTCATTCCATCTTTATTTGAGATAGATTGAAAAGCATTAACTGAATTTTCCCCGAACTTTTTTTCTAACTTCTTGTCAGACTTCCATTTCCCAAAGTATTTAGATGCTAATTTCTCAGAAAGTTCTACCGATAGATCTCCAATCAATACTAAGTAAGCATTATTTGGTTTAAAGTAAGATTTATAAAATTCCTCAACATCGGATAATTGGATATTTTCAACTGTCTCTTTACTTGAAAACTCACCATTGGGATGATTTCTTCCATAAGCATGAACACGTTCAACTTTTCTAGCAACAGCTGTAACACTTTTCTCATTATTTTCAATATTAGTTATTAATTTTTCCTTCTCATTTTGAAATTCTTCTTCCTGAAATAATGGATTTAATGCAGCATTTGAAAACATCTCAAAAGTTCTTGGAAAATGACGTGAGAGAGAAGAAGCAAAACCACTCTGTGAAGAAAAGCTAATTGAAGCACCCATAAAATCAATTTCCTCGTTGAAACTATCCTTATCCTGGTATTTATTACCTAACCCCATCAAACTACCAGTTATGCTAGATATACCAGACAAGTCTCTCTCGAGTATAGGTGGATTATCAATTATCAGAGATACACTCACTCTCGGTAACTTACTATTTTCTACTACCATAAGGGTCAACCCATTCGATAAGACTTTGATGTAAGGCTTTGAGAAGTTAATCTTGGGAGCAGGACCAGCCTTTGGTTGTGACCTATCTACTTGAGAAAAGGAGAGATTGAAACAAAATAAAAACAGAACTAAAATTACTTTTCTCATTATTATTTATTTTCAGGTAGATAATCCATTACTACCCTTTGGTTATCATTTAAATATTTAGAAGCTACATCTCGAATTTCTTCTCTAGTTATTGACTTATAAATTTCAATTGATGAATTTATAAGGTTAGTGTCTCCATAAAACAGATAATATTGAGAAAGAGATGTTGCAATACCTTGAATTGATGCATTAGCATTTACAAAATTGTTTTCATAAATATTCTGAAGTTTCTGGTAATCTTTTTCAGAAATTAAGTCAGATTTTAATGTAACTATCTCTTCATCAATTTCTGTTTTAAGTTGATCTAAAGGTGTGTCACCAAGAGGCAATGCAAGTATAGCGTAAATACCGTACTCCTCAAGCGGTAAACTCACAGCCTGAACTTCGAGTGCAATCTTCTGTTTATCAACTAATTTCTTGTAAAGCTTAGAACTCTTTCCAGTACTTAAGTAAGTTGAAATTAAATCTAAAACTCTAGCCTCCCTTGACTGCATTGAAGGGGTTCTATAATTTAGTAATATTGCTGGAATCTGAATGTTTGGATCATATTCCTGTACCCTTGTCTCTTGCGTTATATCTGGTTCAACAGGAAAAACTTTTTCAGGTTTTGGTTTATCAGGAATAGCACTAAAGTAATAATCTATCATTCCCCTTGTTTCATCAATATCTATGTCACCAGCAACAGTGAATACTGCATTCCTTGTTGTATAAAATTTTGCATTAAAGTTTATGAAATCTTCGTATTCTGCAGCATCAAGATGCTCTATGCTACCAATTATAGGCTCTTTATACGGGTGTTTTTTAAATAAATTCCTCTGTATGTATGGTAGAAATCTACTGTAAGGCCTATTGTCCATTAATCTTTTCTCCTCCTTTATAGCACCTCTTTGAATTGTTATTTCTTCCTCATTAAGGATAGGATGAAGAAGGATTTCAGAATATCTCCAAATACCTAATCTCAAACTATTTGATGGCATTGTAGCGTAATAAAAAGTATAATCTAAACTTGTACCAGCATTTCCTTCTCCGCCATTAGCAGATAATATTTTGTACCACTCTCCTTTAGCCATATTCTTGGTCTCTTTACCGAGCATATGTTCAAAAAAATGTGCAAAACCAGTTCTTTCAGGGTCTTCGTCCTTACTTCCTACATGAAACATGAGTTGTGTTGTGACAACGGGTGCACTATTATCTTTATGTAAAATAATGTGGAGACCATTTTCTAGATCGTACTCAACAAAATCGATATTTTGTGAATAAGATATAAATGGAATTAATAATATAATTAATAGCTTTTTCATAAATAAAATTGAATACGAATTTAGATAAAAAAAATTAATCAAGTAGATGATATAAATACCTAAGTTGATTAGGATATTTTATTATATGTTATTTGTTTTTGAGATTTTGATTTAAATCTTTTCTTATTCTTAGAGCTTAGTGCTGAATGTTTTGTCTTCCTGTTATCAACTCTTTTCCTCCATCTTACAAAAGAAGATTTTTTTAAATTATTCCTCATCACTGAAATTATTTGATTTTCAGTTAATTTAAACTGATCAGAAATTGCGTCAAATGGTGTTCTATCCTCCCAACACATCTGAATAATTCTATCAACATCTCTATCTGTTAGATTAAAATTCTTCATAGAAAATATAGATTATTATAAAAATTTTAGATAACCATAAAACTGTCCTTATCCAATTATACCTTATAAGAGAAACTATTTTTTCCATTTCAAATTTCTTAGATAACTGATTATGGATTGGAACTATAATGATGAAAGTAACTAACCATATAACAATTAACACCAATAAAGACTTCATGAATATTAGGTTATTAATATATAAGTTCATGTATACAAGAGTCAACAATTCCAGTGTCATGGCAGGGACTGCAACTAATGATATACTTCTAACATAGTTATTATGAAAGTTTACAAATTTGTGTTTATCAATATTTAAAAATGAGGGATAAGTGATTAACTGAGTAATCAAAATAACTCCAATCATTAATGAGTTACAAATGAGATGAATAAAAAATATATATTTCAACTATTCTACTGATAAATAAATTAAAAATAATATGAGGTAAATGGTAAGGTATGATCTATAATTGTTTCTAAGGCTTATATAATCTAAGTTATCGGGATACATGTTGGTAAATAGTGCCATTATTTCTTTTTTAAATAAAGGCTTTATATTGATTTTCCAATCGTTTGTTTTATAAACAATTTTTCTAAATTTGCTTCTAAAATAAGTACTTGGTAATCCCCAAATGAATAGCGATACTAATATAATTTCCTTTAATGAAAATATGCTTAAATCTAAATTCATATTACTTGTACTTTTTTTTATGATTAATGGTTGTTCTTCTGATAGAAAAAAAGAAGAAGAATGCTACTATGATAAACCAAGAAGTTGTGATAAATATATTGATACAGAGATAAGATCAAGAAATATGGGAAGCGGCATACCATCTGACGGAATAGTCTTAATTAAGGACTGGATTTTTTATTTAACATATTTTGATAATGTTTCACAAAAAATTGAAGAGAAATATGTTAAAGTAAATTGTAAGTGTGAAATCATTTATTTTGATAACAATAAACCTCAAGAATTAAGAACTCCATTCAATTAAAACAAAAATAATTTGAAATCGTATGCTGAATTATGTTTGGATTATTCAAATCAAAAAAGGAGAAGCTTATTGATAAATACAATAAACTACTAAAGGAGTCTTACGAGTTATCTAACGTCAGCAGGAAAGATAGCGATCAAAAACTTGCTGAAGCAAATAAAGTTCTTAAAGAAATCGAAGACATAGATTGAATTAAAAACTATATTTAGCCTGAAGGTAAACTCCTCTCATCAAATTCTCAAGTGTCTGATTATTTTCTAGGAAAAATATTTGAGCAATCAGATTTAGATCTATTCTTGAATTCACATCATATGAAATACTGGGAGATAAATAAAGTAAATTTATTCCTGCACCGTACATTATGGTTAGGGATGTATTGACTGGAGGAGATATAGATTTTGTAAGCTGTAATAAGTAGGAGTTTTTTGACGGCATGAGATTTCTTGGAGATAAAATATTATCCGTTATATTAATTAGATTAAGTAATCCTGGAAAATTTCTACCTTGAGAGTTATAAAGATAGGAACCCAACAGGTAGTATCCACTTCTAAAAGAGTAATCAATTGAAGTAGATAAACTCAAAGAATTGTCCACGTTGTTATTTATAAAATATGAAACTTCCCCTTTAAAACCAGCTTTTAGGATATTTCCAGCCCATCCACCTCCAACCACAACATCATCAAAATAGTCAGCCCCTATTATTTGAAAATCGTAGCCAAGCTTGTTAAATTTATACATTCCAGCGAGAATATTTCGCCCTCTATTTGTTGGCATAAAAACAAGTTCAACACTAGAAAGATTATCACCAGTATATATTAATCTTACTACATCTGATCCTGGTCTTTCGACGTAATCAAAATCAATAAAATTATATGCATTAAATAAGTCATTAGAATTCCAAATAGTATTAATTCCCCAGTTAAC
>MDTB01109240.1_pt1 | contig 12388 bp, 15 predicted proteins | sample 811161 | NCBI WGS metagenome assembly MDTB01 (sample SAMN05326650, study PRJNA326480) | marine metagenome | isolation source: seawater | place: Mediterranean Sea | collected 2009 | reverse complement strand
GCGGCTAACGTTGCTAATAAGCCTATAATAACAAAGTTGGTTACTCTATTTGCTTGATTTGAAACTGAAAAAATATCAATAAGAATAGCAATTAATATTGTGGCCGTTAATACAAGCTCTGGCCAGAATAGTGATATGCTCAACAGGTTATTCATCCGTATCTATACTAGCTAGAATATGCCAGCTATTCCTCCAACCACTACAACTTGATCAATTATGACGTTCATTGTTTCTTTAATCATATCTAAGAAAGGCCGGGGATACACACCGAGAAAAATTGTAATAATTAAAAGGGGTATAACTGTAAATAATTCCCGATTATTAATATCAACCAGTTTAGTATATTTCTCATTTAGTTTACCGAAAAACATTCGTTGAAATGCCCATAGGAAATATGCAGCATTCAATAAAATTCCAATTGTAGAAATAATTACAATATTACGATAAACAGGAAATGCACCAATAAAGCACATTGCTTCACTAACAAACCCTGAAAGGCCTGGTAGACCTAAACCGGCAAAAAATGCTAATGCTACAATAGCTGTATAGATAGGCATTTGTGATGCAAGGCCACCAAAACCTTCAATATCTCTGTGATGCGCCTGCTCATAAATGACTCCTACTAGAATAAATAACATAGCTGATATGGTACCATGATTAAACATCTGGAATACAGCGCCATTCATTCCTGCTTGCGCAGCCATTAAGTTCGAACCATTTACAGATCCTCCAGCTATAACAGCAGCCATTCCCAATAATAGATACCCCATATGATTGATACTTGAATAGGCCACCATTTTCTTTAAATCTTTTTGTGCTAAGGCGCACATCGCCCCCCATATAACATTTATCATACCTAAAAAAGCAAGTGCACCTGAAAACCACCAAACTGCATCAGGGAGCATCGTATAGTTAATTCTTAGCATACCATAAACTCCTAACTTTAGAAGTATTCCAGCTAATACTACTGATATTGCTGTTGGTGCTTCAACGTGCGCTAAAGGAAGCCATGTATGAAAAGGAAAGACAGGTACTTTAATGGCAAAACCAATAAATAGTAACACCCATATTACTTTAATGGCGCTCATCCCCCACCAAACAACTCCATCAAGTGCAAAAGGCGCACGCTCCATCATTAATTGCATATCAAATGTTTGACCACAGGCAAAATATAATGCAAGTAATGCAATTAACATTAAAACAGAGCCAAATAAAGTGTATAAGAAAAATTTTATTGCAGCATATTCTCGTTGAGGGCCACCCCACATTCCAATTAAGAAATACATAGGTAATAACATTACTTCCCAAAAAACATAAAACAGGAAGAAGTCCAATGATAAAAAGACACCCATGACGCCCGTATCAAGTAAAAGAAATAGAGCAAAATAGCCTTTTACTGCTCGATCAATATTCCAACTAACAAAAACACCAATGAATGCGATTAACGCATTCAAGGCAACCATTGGTAAGCTAAGTCCATCTATTCCTAGAATGTAACTTATTCCTAGAGAAGGTATCCATTCAGCTCTTTCCATGAATTGAAAAGAACCATTTGTTGCATCAAAAGTTGACCACAATGCAATTGCTACAAGCAACTGGATACCAGTTGCACCAGCGGCAACTTTTTTAATTAGATCATGCTTTTCTCTTGGAATGAACGCAATTGCAATCATTCCCAAAACAGGAATCCATATAATCCAACTTAAAATATTTTCCATACGATTGTCCTAATTATTTCATAGTTAAAAAGATTGAAAAATTATAATAATAATCACGCCAAAAAGAGCAAACAGCATATAGTTTTGTAAACGTCCCGTCTGAATTTCTTTCAAAGATGACCCAGTCTTACCCATCGAACGGCCAAACCCATCTACAATAGTTTGATCAAGCCCATCATAATCTATCTTATCTGAAATAATTGAGAGCCATTTTGTGATACGGCCAAAACCATTAATAAAATATTTATCATACAAATCCCAATCGATATAAGAAACACGATTTGATAAACGCAAAAACGGTTGATAAAGATATTTATTATAATTTTCATCAAAATAATATTTGTTTAGAGATAACTTATAAAAAAGGCCAAATTTATTTGACCAAGCATCAGCAGATATGCTATTTTTAATATAAACTGCCCATGAAAGAAAAATACCCAATGATGCGACAAGAATAGATAAAATCATAGTAAGCGTATGGCTGTGATGTATCCCTTCAGCAATATGATGAGCACTTGGATTACCGGGAACCATAGAATCTTTGGCCTTTATTAGCTCCATAAACCAACCATGATCTGATAAAGGATTAAAATAAGGTAAAGTATAAAAAATAAATATACTAAGTGAGCTTAAAAGAATTAATGGGAAAACCATAGGTTTTGGAGATTCATGTATATCCTTATAAACATTTGGCAATTTTGGCTCATTGTGAAAAGTCATAAAAATCAGTCTAAACATATAGAAGGCCGTAATTAAAGCAGCGGAAAAACCAAAAACCGGTAGGAGAAAATGCTGTGGATGATGACTAGCAAATGAAAGAGTTCCTGCCAAAACAGCATCTTTAGATAAAAAACCTGAGAATAGAGGGACTCCAGAAATTGCAAGCGTTGCAACTAACATAGTCCAATATGTAATAGGCATTTTAGATTTAAATCCACCCATATTTCTCATATCCTGTGGATCTGTATCATGATCTTTTAAATTATGAAGGGAATGGTGCATAGCATGTATAACACTTCCTGATCCATAGAACAAACAGGCCTTGAACATTGCATGAGTAACTAAATGGAAAAAACCAGCAACATATGCCCCAGTACCCACCGCTAAAATCATGTATCCTAATTGGCTTACGGTTGAATATGCTAAGACTTTTTTAATATCATTTTGGGTTATAGCTATTGTTGCTGCAAATATTGCAGTAAATCCTCCTGTATAAGCTATAAAAAGTAAAGCATCTGGTGTAAATAATGGGAATAGTCGCACAGAAAGATAAACACCTGCAGCAACCATTGTTGCGGCATGCATTAATGCAGAAACTGGTGTAGGCCCCTCCATCGCATCTGGCAACCAAATATGCAGAGGAAACTGAGATGATTTTCCTACTGCTCCCATAAACAAGCCAATCCCAGCAAATGTCAATAGTGAACCAGATATTACTCCTTTAGCTACACCTTCAAAAATCTCCGCGTAGTTAAATGTTCCTAAAGCGGTAAAGACCAGCATTAATCCGATAAAGAAACCGATATCCCCAACTCTATTGATTAAGAAAGCTTTTTTACTTGCGTCAGCAGCAGAATCTTTTTCAAACCAATGACCAATCAACAAATAAGAACTGACACCAACTAATTCCCAAAAAATATATAAGGAAACGAGATTATTTGCCAACACGATACCATTCATACTAAAAGTAAATAGTCCCAGATAAGCATAATACCGAGAGTATCGAATATCACCTTCCATATATTTTGTTGAGAAAATATGCGTCATAGTTGATATTAGTGATACAACAAGCAGCATAATTATTGTGATATTATCGATTAGGAAGCCAAGCTTGATTTTAAAATCACCCAAATCCATCCATGTAAAAGAAGCCTCATGCTGGAACAAGGGATCATGCGATAACAACATACTACCAAACATAGCCAATGATAATATTAAGGTTGTTATGATTGTACCAATTGCTACGACATCCCCTTGTCGAGGCAAACGTTTACCAACGAAAATTAAAATAATAAATGACAACAAAGGTAAGAATAATATACCTAGAGCATAATTAATTAACATGTCTCCTGTCATAATTTTAATTCTCTTGCATCATCGATATTTACTGTGTCAAGATTATTAAAAACATTTATTATAATAGCTAACGCAACAGCCGCCTCTGCTGCTGCCATTATAATAACAAAAAGCGCAAAAACTTGTCCGCTAAAGTTCATTCCTCCAAACCGAGCAAAAGCAACAAAATTAATATTTGCAGAATTCAATATTAATTCTACGCCCATCAATACTGCAATTCCATTTCTGCGAGTGATAACTCCATATAATCCAAGAGAAAATAAGATTGCACTTATATAAAGATATGTTTGAAGATTATCCATTAATTCGTGTTTCTAGATAACATTGCAGCACCTATTAAAGCACCCAATAAAAGCAAAGATGCAACCTCAAAAGGAAGTAAGAAATCCATCATTAATAATCTTCCAATACTATCTGCTGTCTGACTAGGCTCTACAGAAGAAAGTTGTAGCCAAGATGTATTATTAATCATTGAAATTAAAAAACCTAGAACACCTAATGTAACTACAGCGCCTACCCCTCTTTGTAAACTTGTATGTGATATATTAACAGAACTAATCTTATTAGTTAACATAATACCAAAAATCAAGAGGACTAAAATTCCACCTATGTATACGACAACTTGAACCCCTGCCATAAAATCTGCCCACATAAATATATATAGACCAGCAATGCCAAAAAGTGTAAATAATAATGCTATTGCAGAATATAATAACTGCTTTGAAACCACCACCATCAATGCTGAACCAAGTGTAATTGCTATAATTAATCCAAAAGCAATATTGTCCATCTAGCCCTCTACACCAGAAACAGATGTTGCGCTTTCAATTTCTTCATCGGATACTTTCTTTGCAAAACGAAATATTAGATCATTACGATCATATTCTGAATACTCATAATCAATTTCATGCTTTTCAGAATTTGGCCCACCAGTCATATAAATACATTCCTCAGGACAAGGATATGTACATAGGTTACAATAACAACATTCAGTCATATCAATATCAAACCTAGAAACAACCATTGCCTTCTTTGTACCATTTGCTGTTACACCCGTATGTCCAATACTACGAATATCTTCTCCCCTATTAGGAACTTTTACTGTTTCTATTTTGATACAATCTACTGGGCATGCCCTTTCACATTTTAAACATCCAATACAATCATCAATATCTACATGGAGTCTTGATCTAATAACATTATAATTACTATGATCAAAGCCAATATCTCTTTCCGGACGAGGCCACCTTTCTTCTGGATATTGTAACGTGACATTATTCCGACGAATAGACAATAAATGCTGTAAAGTTACTCTCATTCCAGTTAACATTGTTGTTATAGTTTCCCAAATATTTTTTAAATAATTACCCATAAGCTTATCCTACTATTAAATGCCAAATACCAACACCAAAAATATTAAATAATGAAATAGGTATAAATCCCTTCCAACAAACATCCATTAATTGATCAACTCTTAATCTTGGAAAAGTCCAACGAAACCATATCATCATAAATATCAAAAACATACTTTTACTCATAAACCAAAATAAACCCCAAGCTGGAGTATTAAGCATTCCTGGGATAGGACTCAACCATCCACCCATAAATGCAGTGGCAGCTACACCGCTTACTACAAACATATTTGCATATTCACTTAAAAAGAAAAAAGCATATCGCATACCCGAATACTCTGTAAAAGCTCCTGCTACAAGCTCTGATTCTGCTTCAGGAATATCAAAAGGCGTGCGATTACATTCAGCAACACCACTAATAAAGAATATAATAAAAGCTAAAAAAGTAAACGGATTATTAAAGATTAACCAATTTGGTAGAAAGCCCCAAATTAAGCCACTTTGGTATTGTATAATTCCTTGCATGCTCATTGTACCAGTCAACATAATTACAACTACAATAGATAAAGCAACCGGGATTTCGTAACTAATAATCTGCGCAGCGGAACGCATTGCACCATATAATGACCATTTATTATTTGAGCTCCATCCAGCTAATATGATACCAATCACCCCTAAAGAACTAACGGCAAGGATATAAAATATACCAATGTTCATATCTGCTATTATTAATGTCTGACTAAAAGGCAATGCTGAGAATGCAATAAATGCACCAATAAAAACAATAAAAGGAGCTAAAATAAATAATTTCTTATCAGCAGATGAAGGAATAATATCTTCTTTTAAAATTAATTTTAATGCGTCTGCTACAGGCTGAAGCAACCCCCATCTCCATGCATGCAAGCCAACACCTTGACCCATTGGTCCAACTTTATCCTGTATAAATGAAGAGATTTTCAACTCTCCGTATATAGCAACTAGTGCGTATAGAGCAATAAAAACAAATACCGGAATTGCACATAAAATAACCACAACAACAAATGTAAGACCAGGCCAAGCTACGCTTGTTGGAAACCAATCAATTAGCCAATCAACAATCACCGATCAATCTCTCCTAAAACAATATCAAGACTTCCTAAAATAGCAATTACATCAGAGAGCATCCATCCTCTAGAAATTTCATTAAGAACACTAAGAGCAGTAAAAGCAGGGGATCTCATTTTCAATCTATATGGTTCAGGCGAACCATCACTAATTATATAGTAAGCTAAATCACCTCTGGGGCTTTCAGTTCTCTGGTAAATAGACCCTTTTGGTGGCCGAATTTTCTTAGGAATGGCCTGGTGGACATCCCCATCTTGAGGAAGATTTTTTAATGCTTGACGTAAAATTTTTGCACTCTCAATCATTTCTAACATTCGAACATAAAATCGATCCCAACAATCACCAGTTGTGCCAACAGTACCTTCGCCAACAGGAACCTCAAAGTCAAAACGCTCATAAATCGAATAAGGTTCATCTTTTCGTAAGTCCCATTTAACACCAGATCCTCTTAAGTTAGGCCCTGAAACTCCATAGCTAATAGCGACTTCTGGAGGCAAAACACCTACATCTGCAGTTCTTTCTATGAAGATTTTATTATAGGTTAATATTTCATTATATTCTTTTAATTTGGGTTCAAAATAATCTAAAAACCCATAAACTGTTTCAACAAATCCAACAGGAAGATCATGAGAAACACCACCTACCCACATATAATTATATAATAATCTTGCTCCACACGTTAGTTCAAATATATCAAGAATACGTTCTCGATCTCTAAACATATAAAGAAAAGGGGTAAAAGCACCCACATCTAGTCCATAAACACCTAATGCAAGAAGATGACTAGCAATACGATTCAACTCAGCCATTATTATTCGAATATACTCAACGCGATCTGGGACTTTAATTTCCATTAGTTTTTCCATTGCTACCACATATCCAAAATTATTATTCATTGAAGCGATATAATCGCATCGATCAGTAAATGGAATCACTTGTTCGTATGTAGAGTTTTCACAATGTTTTTCAAAACATCGATGTAAATAACCTATTATTGGCTCAATGTCAGAAACAATTTCACCATCAGTGACGACTTTTAAACGTAAAACACCATGGGTGCTAGGGTGTTGAGGCCCTATGTTTAAAACCATTTGATCGCCTTTTACTATTCCCATCCTTCTTTCACCTTTGGAACCACAATGCCGTGATATGTTTCTTGAACTTCATAATCTTTTCTTAATGGCCAACCTTCCCAATCCTCTGGAAGTAAAATTCTTTTGAGATCTCGATGGCCTTCAAATTCTATTCCATACATATCATATGTTTCTCTTTCAAACCAATCTCCAATTCGCCATATAGATTCTACTGACGGAACTTTTGCCTTATTACGTAAACAAGAAATCCTTATTTCAACAGCATGTCGATGGGTCATCGAATGTAAATTGTATCTAACTTCTAAATCAGATTCTTCACCCAGATCCACTCCAGTTATACACTGTAAAGAATCAAAAAGGCATGCTGGGTCATCACGTAAATATTTAGAAATTATCAACCAGTTTTTAGATTGAATCTGTATGTGTTCTTTTGAAGATAATTCTTTGATAATATCATCAGGAAATTGCTGAATAAGTAATTCAGCTATATTCTCATTTATTGTTAGATCCTGTTTTACGTCTGATGAATCAATTGAATTTTCATCAGAGCTTTTTTCTGTTTGCTCCTTTGCCGCTTCTCGTTTTGCTTTTACAAGAGCCGCTTTTGCTTTTGAGCGAGTAACGCGATCTTCAATATTATTGATCGCATCCATGTCGCCTGCTAATGCTTTTTCAACAGCGTCATTAATCAGCTGTTCTAAATTATCCGTCATGCAGTCTTCCGTGTAAGGGGTCGTTCACTTTGTATCTTTTCTTGAAGTTTCAATAATCCTTCTATTAATGCTTCTGGTCTTGGTGGACATCCTGGAACGTACACATCGACTGGCACCACTAGATCAACTCCCTTTAAAACATGGTACCCGTGTTGCCAATAAGGCCCTCCACTTGTAGCACAACTACCCATAGATATAACATATTTAGGATTGGCCATCTGTTCGTAAAGCTTCTTTACTCGAAGAGCCATTTTTAAAGTAACGGTTCCTGCTACAATCATTACATCTGCCTGTCTTGGAGATGATCTTGGGATCATACCAATACGCATCAAATCGTGTCTACTAGCTGCCGTAGCCATCATTTCAATAGCACAACATGCTAATCCAAATTGAAAAAACCAAGGAGATGTAGATCTTGCCCAACCTAATAATTTATCAAGTGATGCAACAACCACATTATCCTGAAACTTATTTTCAAATACTCCCAATAGCTTCTCCTTCCGTTTGTGAAGTCTTTCGACGATATCGTCCTCTACCATACTTCACATTATATTTTACCCAATCCAAATCACCTTTTTTCCAAACATATGCTAAGCCAACAATTAAAATGAGCAAAAAGATTCCCATTTCAACAAATGCAACCATACCCATATCTTTAAAAACCATAGCCCATGGAAATAAAAATACTACTTCAACATCAAAAATTAGAAATATGAGCGCTATAACATAAAAACGAATATTAAACTGAACCCAAGCAGATCCTTCAGGTTCTTCACCACATTCATAATTATCAAGTTTATCTGGAGTCTTTTGACTAGGTGCTACTAAACTTTGAATAAATAGAGGAACGTATACTAAAACTATTGCTAGCATAGCAAAAATTAAAACGGTTCCAAAGTCTCGGTACATTATATTAATACAGCTTTCGCAAGCATTGAATTTAGTAGAAGGCCTTTTCCGTAGTCAAGCCAAACTTCACTATATTTTATATCAGCAAAGCAATTGGCAACAATAATAGCAATATCCTAAATTATATGATCATGTCTTGGATAAATATTGGAATCCTATCACTCATCAGTAATTTACCTAAATGGATGGTGCATCCATTTGCAAAAACGTACGTTGCTGGCGAGACAGTTGAAAGAACCATGCAAGTAGTAAAAAAAATGAACGAACGTGGCTATGCTTGTACTGTTGATATACTAGGAGAGCATATACAATCTCCTGCTAAAGCAAAAAAGATAACAAAAGACTATTGTAACCTATATGAAGTAATTAACAAAGAAACATTAAACTGTAATATTTCAATTAAGCTGACACATATAGGTCTTGAACTGAATGAAAAACTTGTAAAAGAAAATTTTCAAAAAATTCTACATCACGCTAAATCTTATAATAATTTCCTAAGGATAGATATGGAAAACTCTCCTTATACACAAAGGACTATTGATTTATACCAAAGAAATATTTCCAGCTATGAAAAAATAGGAATCGTATTGCAAGCATACCTCAAGCGTTCTCTCAAGGATGCTGAAACATTAAACACACCAGGTTTTAATACAAGGATTTGCAAAGGAATTTATAATGAACCATCAAATATTGCTTTAAAAGATAGAAAAGAAATACAAGATAGTTTTTTTCTCATTACTAAACAAATTCTTTCAGGAGAAGGGTTTGCTGCAATTGCCACACATGATATTGCCCTTATTGATCGTATAGAGACTTGGATTGAACAAAACAATATCGCAAATAACCGATTTGAATTCCAGGTGCTGTATGGTGTGCCTATGGGTAATAGACTAAATCAGTTACTTAATAAAGGCTATACTGTAAGACAGTATATTCCTTTTGGGCCAGATTGGTTTGATTATTCGTTGCGCCGATTAAAGGAAAATCCTAAGATTATTTCGTACGTTCTTTCTAACTTAGCTAGAAGAACTATACGCAGACGATGAATTCGTTAGATGACATAAAAGAAATTTTTTCAATGCAAACTATAGCAGTTGTTGGCATGAGCCCTAAGCCTGAGCGCCCTAGTCATTATGTTTCTATGTATATGAAAGAACAAGGATATAATATTATTCCTGTAAACCCAGGACACAATGAAATATCAGGAATAAAATGCTATCCCTCGCTAGAAGAGATCATTGAACCAGTAGATATTGTAGATGTATTTCGACGTTCAGAATATGTTGTGCCGATAGCAGAAAGCGCAATAAATATCAAGGCAAAAGCATTATGGCTTCAAGATGGAGTGATCAATCATGAAGCTGCCGAATTAGCGAGTAAATCAGGGTTGATTGTTATTATGGATGATTGCATGCTTCGGAAGCATCGAGAAATATAATAGATATAAAAATCAATTATTTCATCAAATGCATGAAACATTATGCATCATTTAAAGGAAGAGCTAGTAGAGCTGAGTTTTGGTATTTTATTTTGTATTGGATTATTTTTTATGTAGTTATAATCATAATAGATACAACTATTGGCTCCTTTAACTATGTTATTTTTGATTAAAAAAGGTGATGCCGCGACAAATAAATATGGAAATGTTTCTTATTAATTAATTATTATCAGATGATGGAGATCCTTTACGGATTCTTTGTTCATATTTTTGTAATACCTCATTAAGAGCTTCTTCTAGATCTAAGTCAAATACATTTGCAATTGTAATTATAGAATAAAAAAGATCCCCTAATTCCACTTTTAGATTATCATTATATTGAATAGGGTGATCTCCATAATTACTCATTTTGAGTATTTCTTTAGCCACTTCACCTAGTTCAGACATCGTATCTAAAACTCGATGCTCAACAGGTGAGTTCAATTGATTATTTTCACAAAATAATTTTACTTTTTTCTGGATGTCTTTCATTAATTGATTTACTAATTATTTAAACAACAAAAAAAACCAATGAATATAGAATCGTAAGGAAGTCTTATTATTTTACAGTTGTAGAAGATTCTTTATACAATTTAGAACCCAAAGCTACGCCTAATGCTATGCCCAATGCTATACCAAGCCCAACATTATCAATAGCTGCTCCAAGAATTATTCCAAAAACGACTCCAAACGCTGCACCTAATGCTTTTTTATTTTCTTCTAATGATTCTTTCAAATTTTATTACCTGATTATGTAGAAATCTTATCAATTGCAGTAATTGTGAACTTTGTATCTTTATCCCCTATTTCAAGGGTAAAATCTTCATTCACTTTTTTACCAACTATGGCTTGGCCAAAAGGCGAATGGTACGTTACAATCATGGGATAAAGATCCAACTCAAATTCGATAGGACCTAATAAGTAATAGTCTTCAGCCTCATCTTTACCTTCTTCAAGAATTTCAACCTTATTACCAAAGCTAACCTCTTCAGTATCAATTTCACCAAACTCAATAAACTGGAATGGTGCATGAGACTGTAATAATTGTTTCTTGTATACTATTAAACTTTGCTCCTCCCTTGCAGCGTGATATTCAGCATTCTCCTTAAGATCTCCATGACTAGCTGCATCTCTAATCTTGATAGAGGTTTCTCTCTTTAATTTATCAATAGATTTCATTTCCTCTTCCAATACACGGTATGTCTCCCGCAAAATCAAAGTCGCCATGATGATGTTCCTTTATTTTATTTGGATTAAATAAATTGTCTAGTTGAAATAGCAATTATCTGCGATACTGAACAGAAATTAAGTCAAAGATTAAGCGCAATCAAGTGCTTGTTGTTTGATAATTATCGTTGATATTTATTTAACATTATAAATAATTAGAAAGTAAATACGCTTCGATTTAAATATTAACCAGATTGATCCACTCTAATAAAAAGCACATCTCGAAAAAAGACCTTGTAATTTTTTCCATTGTTTTGAGCTTATCTTAATTATTATTAATCAAATATTTCTTCAATTATTAACGTATCACTGGGTAAAACTTCATTAATATCAACAGGATAGGTTTTAATACTATTGTAAAAATCATTAACTGTGATACCAAATACACTTTCAAACTTATTCTCCCAGTTTTGGTTTGTAGCTTCAGAGAGCATAAAATTTTTATAAATTAGTTTAAAAGCATTTTTTTCTGAATGACTCAAACTAATTAATTCTTTTACTAAAACCAACGTCATAAAAACTGATGAACTATAATTAATATCTATGTTATTACTATTATAACTTTCAAATATATTTGGGTCAGTTGTTACCATAGAGTCAACATAGTTTTGTTCATTAAAATAATTATAATTATAATAATTTTGAATATAAATAGACTCAAAAGAAGCTGCAGAACCTTCAATTAACCATTTAATATCAAAACCATTTGGGTGATCAT
>MDTB01088709.1_pt1 | contig 12388 bp, 12 predicted proteins | sample 811161 | NCBI WGS metagenome assembly MDTB01 (sample SAMN05326650, study PRJNA326480) | marine metagenome | isolation source: seawater | place: Mediterranean Sea | collected 2009 | reverse complement strand
CTCCACCGATCGTCGTTACCGTCGTAACGAGGGACGCAGGGGGTTTGAACTACCCCTGCTGTAGCCTTTCCAGCAGGGAAGTGCCAGAAAAGCCACGGTGCTTGATGGAACCAGCTCCACAGGACCAGTGCCCCGGGACTGTGAAGTATTGGTCGTAACACTGATCTTAAGACTTTCTCCGAATTTGGCAAGGCCCTTTTGGCTGGGGGCGCCAACTTGCCGATTGGCACGCGGCCGATGATCTCGCCACGCTTCCGCCATCTGGTCGCGCAACAGCTCAACCAGTTCAGCGATTGCGCTCAGCTGGTTGGTCTCGGTGTCTATGTGGCCCTGCCCTCGGCCTCCGGTGAGCTGCAGCTGCAGTTGATTCAGGCCTGGCCAGAGCGGACCGCCCGGCTTGAGCCTGTTGCCAGCGGTGATCCGTTGTTGCTGGCTGATCAACAGCGGCGCTGGCTGCCGCTGCGGCGCGAGGCTGCAATTGTCGGTGCCCTGCGGGTCGACAGCAGCGCCGAGCCCTGGTCCGATGCCCTGCGGGCGCGATTGCAAGGGGCTGCACTACTGCTCAGCGATGCCTTGTTGCTGGATCTCGAGCAGCAGCGCCTGCAAGGCCAGCTGGAGCTGGAGCGACGCCAGCGTTCCTTGCTGGTGCACCAGATGCGCAACCCTCTGGCGGCCTTGCGCACCTTCACCCAGTTGTTGCTGCGTCGTGTTGAGCCTGGTGATACCCGCCGCGAACTGGTGGAACACCTGTTGGAGGAGGAGCTGGCCCTGGATCGCTATCTCGATGCCCTTACTCAGAGCGAATCGGCTCCGGCCCTGCCTGGTGATGGTGCCGCCGAAGCGCCCCTCCTGCTGCCTCCAGCGCTTGCGGCTGATCAGAGCGAGCCGCTGCAACCCCGGCTCCAGCCGCTGCTGGCTCGGGCGGCAGCCACGGCCAGTCTTCAGGGCAGGCGCTGGTGTCCCCCAGCGGCCCTGCCTGAGGTGAAGCTGGCGGCTGCATCGGTGGCCGAGATCCTGGCCAACCTGCTTGAAAACGCTTTCCGCTACAGCGATGCCAGCGGTGATTTGGGGCTGTGGTGCCTCCAGGACAAGGGGATGCTGCACCTTGCGGTTTGGGACAGCGGTCCGGCCATTGCTCCTCAAGAGCGCAAGCGCATCTTCCAGCGCGGTGAGCGCGGTGAACGTGGTGCTGGTTTGAGCGGTACGGGACTGGGGCTCGCCCTGGCCCGCGATCAGGCTGAGGCCCTCGGTGGCAGGCTCGAATTAGTGGTGCCCGCCTCCCAGCTGGCGCCTGAACTGGCTGCCTGCGGCAATGCGTTTGTGTTGAGTCTCCCGCTCAATGCAGCAGCCACCAGCTGAACCAGCCACACCACAGCGTCAGCGCTTCTGTCCACTCCACGCAGGCGCCATAACTGTCACCTGTGTGGCCGCCCAGCCGGCGGCCCAGTTCAAGCGGCACCAAGATCGCGGGGGGCAATCCCGACAGACCTGCCACCAGGCCCGCGGTTCGCTCAGCGCTGGCCTGGCTGCCAAGGCAGAGAACAGCGAGCAGGGCCACCAGCACCGCTGCAGGCACCAATTCCTGCGGCAGCGCACGTTGCTGCTGGCGATGAAACGCAGCGCTGCCTTCCGCTCGCAAGTAAGGAAACCAGGCCATGGCGGGCAGCGGGGCAATCCGCCCCCATACCGCACTCCAGATCAGCAGTGCTGGCGCCAGTGGCCCCAAGCTGAGCAAGGCAGCGGCCTTGAGCAGCAGCACCAGCAGCGCCGCCACCAGACCACTGGCGCCGATGCGGCTGTCGGCCATGGCCTCGAGCTGGCGCGGCCCAGCTGCCAGGCCATCGCCGGTGTCCATGACGCCATCGAGGTGCAGTCCTCCGCTGAGCAACAGCCCAAAGCCCAGCACCAGGGCCGTGCAGGCGGCAGGCGGCAGACCCAGCTGCTGGCCCAACCACCAGAGCGTGGCCTGGCCGCCGCCGATCACCAGCCCAAGCCAGGGGGCAAAACGGGCGATGCGCGCAAAGCGCGGCGTCGCCCCAGGCAGTGCTGGCAGGGTGCTGTAGAAGATCCAGCTGCCTGCCAGGTCAGGCCACCAGCGAGGCATCTCAGCTCCAACGCGACTGAGCCCATCCTGGAGGGCGCCATAGGGTGAAGCGTCATTCCACCGTGCTTTGAGTCAGTCGGCTGCTCCCTTCCGCTTTGAGCTATTGCAGCGCTGCGCCAACACCGGTGCTCGGGTGGGCCGTTTTCATACCCCCCACGGTGTGGTGGACACGCCCCGCTTCATGCCGGTGGGTACCGCGGCCACGGTGAAGGGCATCAGCATCGAGCAGCTGCGCAGCACCGGAGCGCAGATGGTCCTCTCCAACACGTTCCATCTGCACCTGCAGCCTGGTGAGGGCATCGTCGCCGCGGCTGGCGGTCTGCATCAGTTCATGGGTTGGGATGGCCCGATGCTTACCGATTCCGGCGGCTTTCAGGTCTTTTCGCTCGCCAGCCTCAACGCGATCAAAGAGCGTGGCGTCACCTTTCAGTCCCCCAGGGATGGGGCCGTGGTTGAGCTGACGCCTGAGCGGGCCATGGCCATCCAAGGGCAGCTTGGGGCCGATGTGGCCATGGCCTTTGACCAGTGTCCGCCCTACCCAGCCAGCCATGAGGATGTGCGCGAGGCCTGCGGCCGCACCCATCGTTGGCTTGAGCGCTGCGCCAGTTCGCATCAGCGGGCCGATCAGGCCCTCTTCGGCATCGTTCAGGGGGGAGTCTTTGAAGACCTCCGCCGCGAGTCGGCCCGAGTGGTGGCTGGTTTTGATCTGCCGGGCTGCGCCATCGGTGGTGTCAGCGTCGGTGAGCCCGCTGCGGCCATGCATGAGGTGGTGCGCTGGTGCACGCCGCTGCTGCCCGAGCACAAGCCTCGCTATCTGATGGGCGTGGGCACGCTCCCGGAGATGGCCCAGGCGGTGGCCCACGGCATTGATCTCTTTGATTGCGTCCTGCCCACCCGTTTGGGGCGTCACGGTGCGGCCCTGGTGGGGGGGGAGCGTTGGAATCTCAAAAACGCCCGCTTCCGGGAAGACCACACACCCCTGGACCCCAGCTGTCCCTGTTACTGCTGCCGCCATCACACGCGCGCCTACCTGCACCATCTGCTCAAGAGCGATGAAATCCTGGGGCTGACCCTGCTGAGCCTTCACAACATCACCCAGCTGGTTCGCTTCACCACCGCCATGGGGCAGGCCATCGGTGATGGGGTCTTTTCAGAGCGTTTCGCTCCCTGGGAGCCCGGCTCCCCTGCCGCTCACACGTGGTAGCGTCCAGCGACTGCATGGTTGCGAACGCGATGGTGAACGCTGTTTTGCCCCTGATGGCCCAGCTTCCCGAGGCTTACCGCGCCTTCGGCCCCCTGGTGGACATCCTTCCGCTCATCCCGGTGTTCTTCCTCCTGTTGGCTTTTGTGTGGCAGGCCTCGGTCGGCTTCCGCTGATCACCGCCAGCGCAAATTTCGGCAGGGAGAGCATGCGCCGCCAGCGTCTGGGCTCTTGAAGCAGCCGGTAGAGCCATTCGATTTGCAGGGTTCCCATCCAGCGTGGGGCCCTTTTCTTTTGGCCTGACCAGACATCAAAACTGCCCCCGACCCCCATCCACAGGCCGGGCTGACCACGGCGGAGCCTGGCGATCCAGGTTTCCTGGCGCGGTACTCCCAAGGCAGCGAGCACCAGATCCGGCTGCAAGGCCAGCAGCTGACGCTCCAGTTCAGGCCAGACCTCAGCGGGCTGGTAGCCGTGCAGGGCCATGACCAGCTGCAGGCCGGGGTGCTGCTGGGGCAGGCGCTCCACCAGTGTCTCCATGACCTCTGGTGAGGCACCGATCAGGGCCACGCGCCACCCCTGGCGAGCGCTGTGGGCCAGCAGGTCATGGGCCAATTCGATTCCAGGGCTGCGCCGGACCCACACCCCCTGGCGACGCAGGGCCCACACCACACCGGCACCATCGGGGATTACCAGGTCGGCCTGGCGGATGGCCTGCTCCAGTTCCGGCCGCTCAAGGGCGGTCATCGTCATCTCAGCGTTGAGGGTGACGAGCTGGCCGCCACCATGGCGGTGCAGCGCCAGCGCGGCCTCCAGCACATCGCTGCAGGCATCGATGGGGAGACTCAGCACCTGGCGGCGCTGGTTCGAACGGACCGCGCTGCTCATGGGGGGGACGGCTGACCCGAGAGAATCTGACCGATGAAGACCAGCCTGACAACGGCACCACCAGCTCTGATCCAGCTCGATGCGCAGCTGGATCGTGTTTTTCTGGCGCGCCAGCACCCCATCTCCGGCCTGATGCCGGCCAGCACAGCCGTCACGGTGCACGGCGACTACAGCGATGCTTGGGTCCGTGATGGCATCTACACCATCCAGGCTGTCTGGGGCATGGCCCTGGCCTGGCGTCGTCAGGGCGGCCGGCCCCAGAGGGTGTTTGAACTCGAACAGAGCGTGCTGGCGCTGATGCGGGGACTGCTGCGCTCGATGATGGGTCAGGCAGCGAAGGTGGAGCGCTTCAAGGTCGATCAGGAGCTGCTCGATGCCCTGCATGCCAAATACGACACCGCAACAGGTCAGCCGGTGGTGGCCGATAACGCCTGGGGCCATCTGCAGCTCGATGCCACCGCACTGTTTCTGCTGCAGCTCGCCCAACTGACGCGCTCCGGGCTAGTGGTGGTGGCCAGCCAGGCCCAGGTCGCTTTTCTGCAGAACCTGATTTTCTATCTCAGCCGGGCGTACCGCGTGGCGGACTACGGCATCTGGGAGCGGGGCGATAAAGGCAATAACGGCGCTCCAGAGCGCAACGCCAGTTCCATCGGTTTGGTCAAGGCGGCTCTTGAGGCCGTTGACGGGCTGGATCCCTTCGGACCGGAGGGCGATGGCCAGCAGCTGCTGTGGGTCCCCCCCGATGCGGTGGTGCGGTTGCGTCGCTCGCTGGAGGCGCTGCTGCCGCGGGAATCTGCCAGCAAGGAGGTGGATAGCGGTTGCTTGGCGGTGATCGGCTATCCAGCCTGGGCCGTGGAGCGACCTGAGCTGCGGCGCCGCACCCTCGAGGCCATCCGCCGCGAGCTGGGTGGGCGTTACGGCTACGCCCGCTTCCGCCGCGATGGTCACCAGACCGTTGTCGAGGACAGCTCCAGGCTCCATTACGAACCTGAGGAGCTGGCCTGTTTCGAGAACATCGAATGTCAGTGGCCACTCTTTTTGGCCTTTGAGCTGGTGACCGCCTGTGTGGAGGAGCGTTGGGAAGAGGCCCGCGCCCTGGATCTGCGGCTGCGTGGTCTGGCCATCGAGCAGGGGCCTGATGCTGTGCTGCCTGAGCTTTACCGGGTGCCTGAAGCAGGCGTCGATGCTGAACGCCGCTACCCCGGCAGTCAGTCGCGTGAGGCCAACGACAATGTGCCGCTGCTGTGGAGCCAGAGTCTCTGGCTGCTGGGTCAGCTGCTGCTGGAAGGACTGATCACCCCGGCTGAGCTCGATCCCTGTGGGCGTCGCCGACCGGAATCTCCGGGCTGCCGCCAGGTGCGGGTGGCCCTGGTGCCGGGTGATGCTGCCGTTGCTGATGCTCTGGCGGCCGAGGGGCTGCCGATGGTCACCCCTGGGGATGGGGGTGTGGCGGTTGAGCCCTCCCATCGCCTGGCGGAAGCGTTGCAGGGGGTGGGGGCCTGCCCGGCGCTGGGCCTGAGTGGACCGTCTGAAGGGGGCCTGGCCACCCTGTCGGTGACACGGCTGTACCGCTGCGGCGAACGGCTCACCGCCTTCCTGCCGCCGGTGTTGGAGGAGGGCACCTTTTATTTGGCGGATGATCCCGAGCAACTCGCTGATGCGGTGCTGGGTGAGTTGCGCCTGTTGCAGCGCCATTGGCAAGCGCAAGGGGAGCCTCTGCTGCTGGTGCCCCTGGCCGCGGCAGCCTTTGCCCGCCGCCAGGAGCAGATGCTGGCGCTGGCGCGCAGCCTCGCCTCTGGTGCTGTCGGGGGCGTGGAGGTGCAGCTGGGCACCCTGGAGCAGCACCTGCCCCATCTCGGTTGTGAGCGGCTGCAGCTGCCCCCACTGGCGCCGGCGGTGCCGGTGCCGGCCACCCCTCTGCGGTTGGCTGAAGCCAGTGGTCACCGCTCATTGACGGTCGCCCGTGAGCAGGAGCTGGAACTGGAGACGACCTCTGTGCTGGATCTGGCCGCTCAGCTTTGGAACAGCACCTCCTTGCGTGAGCAGGCTGAGCTGCTGGAGCAGTTGCAGCTGCGTCTTGGCGCCAGCGGCCAGATCCAGGCACCGGATCAGCCGCAGCCCATGCCGTTGCGCAAGCTGCTGGAGGCCGTGTATCGCCGCAGCCTTGAGGCCGGTGACTGGGAACCTGTCCGGCGCTGCGCCGGTCTGCTGGGTTTGGTTCATCCCCACCTGGAGGATGCCCTTGATGACCTGTTGGTTCGCAATCGCCAGCTGGTGGTGGGGCGCAACTACACCGATCAGTCCCGCATCAGCGAGCCGCTTGACAGCAGTGCCATCGCCGCCCGCATGCGCCGCTTCAGCGGCGAGGACGGTCGTGAGACGCTATTGCAGCAGGAGCTGCTGCTGGCCTTGGAAGGGTTGGCCCGCCAGCGGCCGGCGCTATTGGATGGGACGCTCACCTTCCAGCTCGGCCAGTTGTTACTGCTGCTCACCAGTGAATTGGCCGCGGAACGCAAACTCAGCTCCTCAGAGGCCTTTGAAGCCCTCTGTGCCCTGCCGCCCCACGGCATCTTCCGGCGCTTGGGTGTGGTGCTCGCCGATCTCAACCGGGCCCGCGCTGCGCTGGAGCGCTGCGAGCAGTTGCACCTGCGGGGACAGGCGCTCTGGCTGGCCCCCGCACCGGCGGCGGAGCGACCGATGGGTGGATGTTGGCTGCAGCACCGGCTGCGCCAGGGGGCGCTGCAGCGGGTGCCGCGCAACTTCTACGCCGGTGTCTGGGGCCTGTTGCAGCATTGCCGCGGTTTGCTGATCGGCGACAAGCTCGAGCGGCGCAACAGGCTGGACAGTGATTTGCTGGCCGAGAAGACCCCGGGGGAGCAGAACTTTGCCGCGGTGGTGGATCATCTGCTCAGCAAGATCGAGGCGCCGGAGTACCGCCAGCTCTCGATCGAGGCCCTGCTCTCGTTGATGGCGTTTTTTGAGGCCAACCCCAGCGTCTGCTTTGAAGATCACCTGGCCCTTGATGTGGTGATCGGCCATGCCGTCCGCCTGGGCTGGCAAGCCGACCACCCGGACCGCAGTCCCAGCTTGTATCCCCAGCACAAGGCCGCCGCCTGGGATGGGTTTTATCGGCGCTCCCCGACCCGGTGCCGCGAGCTGTGCGTGGATGCGTTGCGCCAGCTGGCTGGGGTTTAGAGCGGCTGCGGCAGCTGCAGCAGGCTCTGCTGTGGCTGTTCCACGGCCTGCTCGATCAGGTCAGCGAGTCGCAGGGCACGGGAGGCCTGCAGGCCATCCACAGCCGGTTTGGCGGCACCACGGACGCACTGGAGGAAGTGCTCCAGCTCGGCGTAGAGGGGCTCGGTCGGCGTGATGCTCACCTCCTCGATGAAGCCGTCGTGGCGGTAGAGCAATTCCCCTCGGGTTGCCGAGTAGGACTCCTGGGCGCGGCGATGGATGCGCAGGTTGCGGTGCAGAAAGTCCGCTTCCACCAGGCTGGCGCGGCAGTGAGCGCTGAGACAGCGCACCTTGCGGTGGCTCATCTTGCTGGCGGTGAGGCTGGCAGCCACGCCATTGGCGAAGTTGAGGGTGGCGGTGACGTAATCAATCGGTCCATCGCCGCTGCGGCCGCCAGCGGCAGCGAATCCCACCACAGGCGCTCCGGCCAGCTCCAGCACCAGGTCGATGTCGTGGATCATCAGATCGAGCACAACGGAAACATCGTTGGCGCGATCGGCATGGGGGCTGTGGCGGCGGCCTTCAAGCACCACTACCTCTTCATTAGCCACCACATTGAGCAACTCGCGGAAGGCGGGGTTGAAGCGCTCGATATGCCCCACCTGCAGCAGGCGGCCGGCCTGCTCGGCAGCAGCAATCAACTCCCTGGCTTCCTGCTCGCTGGCTGCGATCGGTTTTTCGATCAAAACGTGAACGCCGGCCTGCAGACAGGCCATGCCGACGGGGTGATGCAGCAGTGTGGGGACGGCGATACAGACCGCCTCCACCTCTGGAATCAGGGCGTTGTAGTCGGCGAACCACTCGCAACCGAACTGCTCCTTGGCCAGGGCCCCACGGGCGGCGTCGGGGTCTGCCACACCCACCAGTTCGGCATCCCGCAGCAGGCTCAGGACACGGGCGTGGTTCCAGCCCATGTTGCCGATGCCGATCACGCCCACCTTGACTGGTCTCATCGGGCGGAGTGGCAGAGCGGTACGGGCAAGGGATCAGTCCTGCTGGGGGGCCATTATCAACGCATCGGCGCGATCGCCGAGGCAGATCTTCACGTCCTCGATCCGCGGGCCATCCATGGTCAGCACTTCAAAGCGGTGACCGCCCCAGCGCAGGGCCTCGCCGGGGGAGGGGATGTGCTGGAGACGTTCGAGCAGAAATCCAGCCAATGTGTGGTGTCCATCGGCTTCCGGCAGCTTGAGGCTGAGGCGGCGATTGAGCTCGAAGATCTCTAGATCCGCGGCCACCCGCCAGCAGCCCTCTTCCATGGGCTGCACATCCGGAGGCCCCTCGTTCTCCTCGATTTCATCGCCGACGATCTCGCCGGTGAGATCGGCAATGGTCACCAGACCCTCGGTGCCCCCATGCTCATCAACCACCACCAGCAGGGGTTCGCCGCTGCGGATCCGCGGCAGCAAATCCGCCAGCGAAGCACTTTCCGAGATCCGCGCCACGCTGCGGATGTAGGGCGCCAGTGCGGAGTCCAACTGCAGCTCCCCGCGGGCCATGGGTTCGGCCAGCAGCCGCAGGTCCAGCAGGCCTCGGACATCATCCAGCGAGTCGCCGATCACCGGGAAGCGGGCGTGTTTAGTGCTCACCACCGCCTGCATCAGCTCGCCAAAGCACGCCGCCAGCGGCAGGGTGACCATGCCTGAGCGGGGCACCATGACCTCGCGCACCAGCGTGTCGCGTAGCGAGAAGACGCCTTCGAGGATGTTGCGCTCGTCGGGCTCCAGGCCGGTGACGGCATCGTTCTCAATCAGATTCTCCAGTTCACCGGCGGAGAGCGCTGGAACGAGGCGCCCCCAGCGGCGCGGCAGGCCTGCCGCCTGCAGCGCAGCATCAGTCAGCCGTCCGAGCACGGTCAGCAAAGGATCAAGGGCCCGGTTCATGGCTTCGAGCACCGGGCCCAGCCGCAGGGCTGCCGCCTCTGGATCCGCCAGGACCCAGGCTTTGGGAATCAGACCTCCCAAGAGGCTGACCGTGAACGTGAGCAGGAGGAAGACCACCAGCTCCAGCCAGGCAGGGGAAGCGCCGCCGCTGAGCAGGCCCAGCAGGTTGTGGCAGCCCCAACCCAGGGCCAGCAGCGCCAGGCTCAGACCGAGCTGGGTTGCCAGCAGGGTGCGCCTCAGCCGCTGCTGCAGCCGGGCCACGGCCTGGGCGTCGGTGTTGCCCTGCTCGGCCAGCTCCTCGACCCTGGTTGCGCGCAGTCGGATCAGGGCAAATTCACAGGCCGTGAAGAAGGCCAGCAGGGCCAGCAGCAGCAGCAGGGCGAGCAAGCGCAGGGCCAGACCCATAAATGTTGTGCTGAGCAAGCCGGGATGCGGAACCGAATTATGGATCGGCTGGGCTCTCTTGCCAGCTGCGGTGCAGGTGCTGCAGCAGGGGTGCCAGTGGATCGGCCATGGCTGAACCGGCGGCGGCGGCGGCCGGATCGGGCCAGCGCCTGCGAATCCGCTCACCCGCCTTCATCCGACGCCACAGCTGCTGCAGGCGTTGGTCTGGGGCAGGCTTGGACAACCGAAGCGCGCTGAAACAAACATTATGCAACCCTTAATTTTCTGCCACTGATCAGGTGGGTTGTTGATGGCCGTTCAGCTCAGGCCCATCACCTTGCGGTAAGCCGGTCGGGCCTGGGTGGCGGCGATGGTGGCCTGCACCGCCGGGTAGGGCCCGAGATCCAAATCGGGGAAGAACATCGGCAGGTAGGCCAGATAGGCGTTCACGGCGCAGTCAGCCACTCCCCAGCTGCCGCCCATCAGAGGATGGCCGCCATCGAGCAGGCCGTTGAGCACGCCCATCAGCCGCGGGAACTCTTTCTCTCGGTTGCTTGGAACAAACAGCGCCGTGGCCAGCGTGGCGTTAGCAAAAAGCACCCATTGGGCCGCCAGGCTGCGGCTGGCCGGGGTGCTGCATTCGCCGCTGAGCTCAGCGAGGTAGAGCAGGATTGCGCCACTTTCAAACAGCTGCAGCTGGCCGCCTGGACAGCTCGGGTCCTCGTGCACCAGCGCCGGGAGCTTTCCGAAGGGATTGATGCTCAAAAACGGCTGCCTGCTGTGCTCCCCCGCACGCATGTCCAGCATCCGCCAGTCGTAGCTGATGCCCTTCTCCTCCATGTACCAGCGCGGCATGGAGGCTCTCGTGCGAGCGCCGCCGTAGAGGGTGAGCGTCATCGAAAAGGGAATGGGGGTCCCGGGGATCGAACCCGGCTAAGGCGAATTATGAGTTCGCTGCATTCACCAGATTGCTAGACCCCCGGTCAGCGTTTCCATTTTGACCCAACCTCACCAGAGGCCCCGCACCGGCGCTGCATCGGGCAGGGGCATGCGCTTGCGGATGCTGTTGCTGTAAGGACTCTCCAGGTCCGCCACCCGCCGCGGCAAGGGACTGCTCTGCTCCTCGAGCAGGGAGCGGTAAGTGTTTTCAATCGCGCTGCCATCCCAGACGATCGTCTGGTCGGGAAAACCAAATCCCATCACCTTTGTGCCGTCCCCACCACCCATGGAGATCCCCAGAAGATCGGTGAACTGATGGGTGATGTCGATCCCCCGCGCAAAGGGGGCGGTGTAGGAGAAGACCCGTTGATCCAGCAGTTCCGCAGTGGTCTGAACAGGCCCGCAGCGGGTCACCTCCACCGGCTGCAGGGCGGTCTCTTCGCTGCTGCCCAAAGGCGCTTCATAGGTGGTGCTGCACACCACCGGCCCTGCCTGGGCGGGGATGCTCAGCAGCATCACGGTGGCGGCGGCGGCAGCGAGGCGGCCCATGGAGCGGTTGCAGAGTCCCAGCGCAAGGTAAAAACGATGCAGCCCCCGCGCCAGCGCCCATGTCCGGCCCCGATCCCCTGCTCGAGCTCCTCGTCAGGCGGGCCTACCGCCGTGGTCAGTTCACCCTGGCCTCCGGGCGTCGCAGCGAGCATTACGTCAACTGCAAGCCCGTCACCCTCAGCGGCCAGGGCGCTCTGCTGCTCGCACCGCAGCTGTTGCAACGGGTTGAGCCGGAAGCTGTCGCGGTGGCTGGCCTCACCCTCGGCGCTGATCCGATGGTGAGCTGGGTGGCCCATGCCGCCGCCATCGCCGGACGTGACCTTGATGCGTTGATCGTGCGCAAGGAGGCCAAGGGCCACGGCACCGGTGCCTGGCTGGAGGGGCCCTTGCCGGCGCCTGGCGCCCGCATCACCCTGCTGGAGGATGTGGTGACCAGCGGCGGCTCTGCGCTCAAGGCCGTGCATCAACTGCGCCAGGCCGGATACGTGTTGCAGCGGGTGGTGGCCATCGTTGATCGAGAAGAAGGTGGTGCCGCAGCGCTGCAGCAGGAGGGCCTGGAGCTGCACTCCCTCTATCGCCTCACTCAGGTGGCAGCGCTGCATGACGCCACAGCCGGAGATCAGTTGTGAACACGACTGTTGACCCTTGGGCCCTACCGCAGCAGCCGTTCCACTTCATGCTGCCGGTCTGGGTGCTGCCGCTCGATGGCCCTGATGCCTTGCGGGTGCTCCATGGCCAGACCACCCAGGACCTTCTCCATGCGCATGCCGGTGAGGAGCACAACACCTGCTGCGTCACCGCCACAGCGCGCATGGTGGCCCTGGCTGCGGTGCAGGTGCGCCCCGATGGCGCTGATCTGATCGTCTCCGCTGGTGATGCCCAGGCCGTTCATCAGGCTCTCGATCGCGTGTTGTTCCCGGCAGATGATGTGCGCCTTGGCCTGCCGCAGCTCAGGCACTGGCATGGCCTGGTGCAGAGCGGCGGTGCCGACCGTGCTGCGGGCTGGGGTTTGCCGGGCCGCGCCTGGTTGCTGGATCCCGAGGAGCCCCTGCCAGAGCCCCTTGGTGCTGTTGAGCCCGTCACCGCTGCGCAGCAGGAGTGGCTGCGCCTGCGTCAAGGCATTCCTGCCGCTGGCGCTGAGTTGAGTGATGCGTTCAATCCACTGGAGCTGGGACTGCGGCAGCGGCTCAGCTTTGAGAAGGGCTG
>MDTB01213219.1_pt1 | contig 12389 bp, 12 predicted proteins | sample 811161 | NCBI WGS metagenome assembly MDTB01 (sample SAMN05326650, study PRJNA326480) | marine metagenome | isolation source: seawater | place: Mediterranean Sea | collected 2009 | reverse complement strand
GCTAATCCATTCATTGGCTTTATTTTCATCGTGAAATTCGAATATATTAACGTTCGAGACGCTCATTATCTTCTCCAATAATTTGTCCCAGAATAACGCGGTTCAGAAATATGTGGAGTCTCAAATGTCTCAGAAAGGCTCACACGATCCCACGGTCTATGGTGGTTAGATGGTGGTCAAAACCATCACTATCACTGTAAAAAATTGATTAATATATAATATATGGCGGAAAGACAGGTATTGGATAGAAAGAAAAAATTTCAACCCTATGAAAACACTATCCCAATTTATACTAGAGCAGCTCATTGCAATTTGCCGCAAAACGTTTTCCAAAAACCCGGCCCAAGGCCCGCGGCCCGTGAAGTGAACCGCCTACCAGTTTTGCCCAATTCTGATTGAGCCTTAGTAGTAATACGCGGTCCGCGGGCCTTGGGCCGGTTGGGCGTGAACGTAGTGATGTGAAATGTAATCACAAAACGCAACTCATGTTGCGGTATTGCCATTATGGTTATAGAGAGGGTCTGCCCATAAGGTTAGTAATCGGCTTGATTTGAAATGACTTTATACGATGATAAAAAAGAAAAGTGCGCTGTTTGCCGCAAAGAAAGTACATTCATTGTTTTGACGAGTACAAATTCATTTGGATCGCCCGACTTAGATCTCCGTCCAGCAGGTCAGGAGCGGCGTTCTATCATTTTTAGACTACAAGAATGCAAATACTGCGGATACGTAAATACTAGCATCGGCAAGTTAAAGGCTAATTCAGAGAAGACGATGTCAGAGCCAGCATTTATTGATATTCAAAACGAAAAGATTAGAATTCAATCTTTCAAGACGTTCTTTAAGGCTTCATTATTTGCAGAAAACGCAGATGAACTTGGTCAAGCCGCATACTATTCATTGTGTTCAGCTTGGTTTTCAGATGACGTGAATAATGCAGCATATTCGGATTTAGGCCGAACAAGAGCCCTTCAATTATTTCAACGATATTTGGCTGAACACAACCTGTCAGAGGAAGATGCTCTTAACGTAAAAATACAGATGATTGATCTTTCAAGGCGTATTGCAGATTGGCAACTTGCTAAGAAATTAGCGAATGAGGTTTTGGGCAGAACAACTAACGAAACTATAAAAACAGTCGCACGTTTTCAATTAAGTTTGATTGAACGCAGATCCACAGATGTTCATACCATAGAGCAAGCGGGCGCATTAGACGAAGAGTAGATTTACCATTTTTAACTACTTTTAAAAAATTGATTAATTTATAATTGGCGGGCAGACAGGGACCCGATAGCAAGGAACATTTTAAAACCCTTGAAAGGACTATCCCAATTTATATTAGAGCAGCGCCTTGCAATTTACCGCAAACCCTTTCCCAAAAACCCAGCCCTTGGCCCGCGGCCCGTGATGCCCCACCCATAATCCAAAGCGCGCGCGCGAATAAACTGGGTGCTTTGGGTGAAAAAACGTGACGGGCCCCTGAGAGTTCCTCAACTTAGGACTCAATTAAAGCGGCAGAAATTTGGCTAAACGCAATCTTATCAGCTCAACGGTGAAACCTAAGTGAAACCTTTTGTCGCAGAATTTCGCCATGACAGGTTTCATAAACTCACTAAGCCCTTGAAATATATGGTGCCCCCACACGGACTCGAACCGCGGACCTACTGATTACAAATCAGTTGCTCTACCAGCTGAGCTATAGGGGCTTTAGGCCGAAATAATCTAAGTATCTCCGTGTGGCAAGAGCCAAAATTGACAATGCATTTAGATTTCAAGGTTGAATAAATTTTTCAAAACTAGACCTCACTAACAGAACGTCGAATACAATTAGTCAATAAATTAATATACGACTCTAAATCTTAGAGGCCGCTTAGGTTTATTCAAGACCAATTCCGTATACCCAATTTTTTTGAGAGGCGGTAAGGATATTTGTGAAAAGAAAAATGATCGCATCTACCATCACGAAAGAAACGTGGAAAAAGTAAAGCAAAGCATCCGGCACAAAAATAAAAGATCTAAAATAAGTATAGTATGCCCTTCCGAAAAAAGAGGGCCAATAAACCGAGTAGCCTTTGCAACGCATTACATCTCTAACGCTTCTTTATAAAGCTCCAAAACTGCTTCTTCTTCCGCTAATTCGTTTTGGTCGCGGCGGCGTAGTGTCACCAGTTTACGGATAACTTTGATATCGTACCCTCGCCCTTTTGCTTCAGCAAGAACTTCTTTTTGCTGATCTACAATATCCTTTTTTTCCGCTTCGAGTCGTTCGAGACGTTCAATAAATTGTCGTAATTCATCTTTAGTAACACGGTATTTAGTATCGCTATCGTTCTGCATCTTTGCCTCCTACTATGTTGCTATCCGAGTTAAACACCCCCCTTAAACTCTGCAAGTGGATACGCTTGCAGTGTTGAAAAAAATCACCTAGGGAGCAGATATTATTTAACGAGAGGGTGGATGACAAATGATAGTATTGATCTGGGCCGGCACGGCGATATCTGCGGTTGGTCTGACGGGTTTAATGCTATGTATACGAACAGTCACTAAAGCAAAAAAGAAAGCGGAAAATGACGACGCGTTGCGAGACGCCATTAAAAGAGTTTTGCCACTTAATCTTGGGTCTTTGTTTTTATCTGCACTGGGTTTAATGACCGTTGTTGTTGGGATAATTTTGGAGCCTTGATCAAAAGTGAAAACTGTCAAATATATAAAAAACCTTAATGTCTTATATAAGCTTTTATGAGTTGTTTTTAATGACTCATATACACATCATAAAACATATTAAATTTCTTCTTTTGCTGACTTTTGGATTTTTAGTTCAATCCGTCTCAGCCAACGAAAACTTGGAGAACCTACTGAAAAAGCGACAATGCTTAGAGTGTGATCTCACTAAAGTGAACCTTGGTTTTAAAGATATCACGAGGTCAATACTTAAAAAATCCAATCTTACCAAGGCCTATTTGGTCAGTGTCGATTTGTCAGGCGGGAACCTAACTGGCGCAACTCTGACCGGTGCCTATATGAACGGTGCAATACTGCGTGACGCAAACTTAGAAGGGGCAGATTTCACCGATGCCGAATTGGAGTTGGCGGATTTCACAGCTGCTAATCTTAAAAATGTAGACTTTTCGGGAGCCTATTTGCTACATGCGATTATCACAGAATACCAATTTGGAGCAACTCGACTTTGTAAGACGGTTATGCCAAATGCCAGCATTAATAACCGCGACTGCAGTCAATAATTCCGCTTGACCTGAAAATAGCTAAAGATGACATGACTATCTACAGTTTGGTGAGCGCGTGAATCTAATAATGGGAAGATTGGTGCTCACTCAATTTGGAAACCTTACAAAAATCATTTTTTCAAAGGTTCTAAAATGGGGGGTTAAATTTTATAGCAAGCAAATTGGATTTCGCATTTACCTACTAATTCCTGCAACTAGGCATGAATTTCTTTTTTAAACAGGACAAATCGAATCTCTTGATCAGTTTTTAGGCAGATACCGAGCCAGTCTACACTGATTTGGTTTTGCAACTCAGATCCAGAAACATTCCCTTTTCGAGAAATTTTCTAAAAACTTAAAATTGATCATTACGGTTTTAGATAACTCTGATAAATATCCACCTATTATTGGATAACTTTTTTAACTTCGGTTTATTAAAAGATTATGACCATTAGCACCCAAAACAATAAAAACCTACTAGTAGAGTAAAAAGCTGACCAAAATTCCGAGTGAGTACTCAAAGGGAATTATTAGAAATGGTCTGCCACTCTTACTCTTCCATCGCCTCTAGCTCATCTATCAGACTTGCGATCATGGACAAACCCTTATCCCAGAATTTCGGATCACTGGCGTCCAATCCAAAGGGAGTGAGAAGGTCTTTGTGGTGCATTGATCCGCCTGCTTTAAGCATGGTAAAATATTTTTCCTGAAAACCTTCTGGATTATCCTGATAAACTGCGTACAGGGCATTAACCAACCCGTCACCAAAGGCATAAGCATAGACATAAAATGGGGAGTGCACGAAATGGGGAATATATGCCCAGAAGGTTTCATAACCTTTCATAAATTCAAAAGCTGGGCCGAGACTCTCGCCTTGTACGCTCATCCAAATGGCGTTGATATCATCAGGCGTTAGTTCTCCTTGGCCTCGGGCATCATGTAGCTTGCACTCAAAATCATAAAAAGCAATCTGACGGATGACAGTATTGATCATATCTTCTACTTTTCCTGCCAGCATTACCTTGCGTTCATTTTTGTCCTTCACACTTTCCAGCATTTTTTGAAATGTTAGCATTTCACCAAAAACACTTGCTGTCTCAGCAAGTGTAAGAGGAGTGCTCGATAGCATCTCACCTTGGTCCGCGGCAAGTACTTGGTGCACCCCATGACCTAACTCATGGGCCAGAGTCATTACATCACGCGGTTTCCCCAGATAGTTAAGCATCACATAAGGATGTACTGTAGTAACAGTTGGGTGAGCAAAAGCTCCAGGTGCTTTGCCTGGCCTTACAGCAGCATCAATCCAACCTCTATTGAAAAACGGTTCGGCAAGCTCTGCCATATGCGGATCAAATCCACCGTAGGCCTCCAAAACGGTCGATTGTGCCTCTGCCCAATCAATTAAACGATCACTTTCCATTGGAAGAGGGGCATTGCGGTCCCAAACTTGTAACTTATCGAGACCAAGCCACTTTCGCTTAAGCTCATAATAGCGGTGGCTCAGTTTAGGATACGCTTCAACGACAGCATTACGTAGAGCTTCCACTACATCAGCTTCTACGTCATTGGATAAATGCCGACCAGCCTGAGCGGAAGGCATCTTGCGCCAGCGATCTACGATTTCTTTTTCCTTCGCAAGCGTGTTGTGGGCGCGTGCAAAGACTTTAATATTTCCATGAAAGACTTTCGCAAGTTCTTTAGCGGCGGCCTCGCGCTTGGAACGGTCATGATCCATTAGAAAATCGAGTGTACCTTCAATGTTGAGCGTTTTACCATCGACTTCGAACGCAAGTCCTGCAATGGTTTCATCGAAAAGCTTTTCCCAAGCATCGCCCACTGCACCCATGTCATGCAGGAACTTTTCAAGCTCATCACTCAATTGGTGTGGCTTCATGGCGCGCATGCGTTCAAACACCCTGCGATAACGGGCCAAAGCTACATTTTCCGCCATCAAGCCTTCTATATGATCATCCTCCAATCGATTTAGTTCGAGGGAAAAGAATACCAAAGGGGACGTGTAATTCGTGACTTTTTCCTGACAATCCGACAGAAATTTGGTACGCTCGCCATCGGTCGTTAACTGGTAGTATCGCAGACCAGCGAAAGACATAATACGACCTGCGATGTTGGATATTTTTTCGTTGCGCTCGACACAGGCAACCATCTCATCCGAAGTCAGAGACCCAAGCTTGCCTTCATAGTGAGTTGCGAACTCTGTGCATTCAACTTCTAGCCAAGAAAGATCATTTTTGATGGCTTTAGAATCAGGGGATTGATAAAGATCAGAAAGATCCCATTCAGGTAGATTTCCAAGATTTTTATTTCCGGTGGATGGATTTGAATCACGCGCAGGGAAAGGAAGATGAAACATAGAAATACCTCAGTTATATAGCTTTCAGATAAAGCGGGGCGGGTCAACTTACAAGGTAGTTGAAAAATTTCTAGATTGTCTCAAATCTATAAAATTCAACTGGGTTGCTGACCAAAATTCGATAACGTTCCGCTTCGTTGCTGACAACTCTGAAAAAAGTGTCTAGCATGTCGCCTGATTTAGGCATTTCGGCTCCGTTAAGCATTATATGCGGCCAATCTGATCCCCATAGGCAACGTTCGGGGTTAGCTTTGACCAAACGCGCAACGATTTCATCAGTTTCAGTATAAGGATTATTTGCTAAGCGATAAAGAGCAGAAAGTTTAACCCATACTTTGCCCGACTCCAAAAGTCGACATAGGCCTTCTATTCCCTCATGCATTGATCCAAGCTTAAGATCTGGCCAGCCAATATGGTCAAAACAGACTGGAACTGGTAAGTTAGGAATACTATTAAAAATCTCATTCACGTGAATGTGAGCATGCATGAGCATCTGAATATGCAGCCCGTAATCGGCTAAAACTGGGGCCATCTCTTTTGCGCCCTGCCAACTTAGAATACCACCATGTACATAATTCAGACGAACACCCGCCATGCGCCAATCTGCAAATTGTTTGACTGCCGTCTCGTCCGCACCGTCCGGTAACAATCCGATGCCCCGGAAATTATCTCCAAGGCGCCGTACCGCTTCAACAGTTACGCTATTATCACTTCCATAAAAGATCGAATGTACTATTACACCGCGTGTACAGCCCAAAGCCTGCAGATGGGACTTGTACTGCGAAAGCCATCCATCAAAATTCATTTCTGGGTCAGGACTTTCCACCCGCCCCTGCCATAATGGGAAATCGTTTGGCCCACCTAGCATATGAGCATGGGTATCACATGCGCCAGGTGGTGCAATTCTCATTGGCAAACTAGGCGGATAGGGGCGCGGTGCAATGGGTTTATCCATAAGTCTTCAGCAAGTCCTTTAAATCCCCAATAGTATTTGCTTCATGAGGTTTTTTATCTTGCCGCCAGCGTGCAATACGAGGAAACCGTAGAGCAACACCAGATTTATGGCGCTGGCTTTCATGAATACCCTCAAAAGCGATCTCAAACACATGCTCCGGTGTTACCTGTCGAACCGGGCCAAATCGCTGCAGCGTGTTTCTGCGAACCCAACCAGAAATCTCGCGAAATTCTGCATCTGTCAATCCAGAGTAGGCTTTAGTAAGTGGTACTAGTTCACTTCCCTGCCAAACCGCAAACGTGAAGTCCGTGTAAAGGTTGGCCCGCCGCCCGTGCCCCGCCTGCGCATAGATCATCACAGCATCAATATTAAATGGGTCAAGCTTCCATTTCCACCAAGGACCTTTTTTGCGACCAACTTCATAAAGGCTATTCATTTTCTTAAGTATGAGCCCTTCGGCATAATTTTTTCGCGCTTGTGATCGCGTTTTCGCTAATGATATCCAATCCGAAAATGCAATGGAAGGAGATAGCCGAAGGGGCAGACTTGGTGACGTAGAACTCAATATATCTTCCAACAGTTTTCGTCTTTCTTGATAGGGTTGCTCTCTAATATCTTCACCCCGCCATTCCAAAAGGTCATAGGCATAAAGAATCACAGGTGCATTTTCTAGGATTGATTTTGATACAGATTTGCGTCCAATTCGCGTTTGTAGCTTGTTGAATGGCAATGGATGTTCATCTTGCCATACTAGTATTTCTCCATCTAAAACTGTCCCATCTGGAAGAAAGTCAGGAAATTTTTCAAATTCAGGAAATTTCTGAGTGACTAGCTCTTCTCCGCGAGACCAAGTAAAGCAAGACCCACCTCGGATTATTACCTGCCCCCTAATGCCATCCCATTTCCACTCAGCGCCCCAGTCTGAAGGAGCACCGAGACTTTGCAGTGAGCTTTCAAGCGCACTTGAAAGAAAGAAGGGATAAGGCCTAGATAAGTCTACCCGTAAATCCTCGGCTTCGATCAAGTCATACCAAGTTGTCTCATCAGGGTGCCAGTTTCCCATTAACCGATGGGCGATCTCCGTTTCTGTTTTTTTCGCTACTTGCGCCACAGCCCTGGCCATCAGTTTCTGACTGACGCCAACTCGAAACCCACTCGTAATCAATTTATTAAATACAAACCTTTCAGGGCCACCAAGGGAGTTCCAAGAAGCCAATATAAAATTACGTTTTTTTTCAACATCAAGGGAGGCAAGCGCGCGCAGATCATTGATCCATTCGCTTAAAGATTTTTCAATCTCTGCCTCTGGGGAAGGTAAAACAAGCGCGATGGTTTCTCCTAAGTCACCCACGACAGCATAGGAATCTTCCAGCAACCAAAGTGGCCAACCCGATGCTGCTGAAGCCCATTCGCGCATCTGCCTGGATGTGATCACTCGCTTCGGTCTACGTCCAGAAAATAATGTCACACACCACAAACGATCCTGATCAGGAACACTTTGCAAATAAGCTGCAATAGCTTTGGTTTTCTGAAGCGTCTTGGTTGTTTCCTCCAATTGAGTGATCAGAGCCGCAAAACGTTTCATTCCACTTCCTCATCGTCCACGGAGGTCCCCGTAAAACGACTGGGTACCACCTCTGAATGATACCCCTTAGAACTCAACCATTTGCTAAAGACGTCCGTGTATCCATGGGTCACGTAAATGTTCTCAGCTCCCGTTGCCGAAATAGCGGCATTTAAGCCATCCCAATCGGCATGGTCAGAGATTACGAAACCCCGATCCACTGACCTGCGTCTTCTTACTCCACGTAGTCCCATCCAACCGCTTGCAAAGGCGTTGGATGTGTCTCCAAAACGCCTTTCCCATGTTGACTGAAGCGCTGAAGGTGGAGCCAAAATCAAAGTACTTCCATTACCCTTGCGATCAGTTTCAGGAGTAATCTGTTCGGTTTCGGGTAGGACAATGCCTTGCGCTCGCATAACTCGATTGGTGCCTTCAATTGCCCCATGTGTCAAAACCTTACCTATACTCAGATCAAGCCCGCATAATAATCTTTGTGCTTTTCCAAGCCCGTAGGCGCCAACAACACTGACAATCCCGTTTGCTGCATTATTGGCCCACCATTTGTTAATTTCCTGAAAGACTTGGGCTTGCGACTGCCAGCGAAATACCGGCAGGCCAAAAGTGCACTCTGTGACAAAACTGTGACAAGATACTGGATCAAAAGCCGTTGAGAGCCCATCGTCTTCTAACTTATAATCTCCTGAAATAACCCAAGCCTCGCCCCCGACCTCTATTCTAATTTGGGCAGAACCGGGCACGTGACCTGCCGGGTGGAATGAAACTCGAGCTGAACCAATCTGTCGAATTTCACTATAACGAAGCGTTTCCAGAGTTATATGTCCCAGACGGTGCTTTAAAACTGGAGCTGCAATATCCGTAGACAAATAGTATTTATGCCCTTTGCGTGCATGATCAGCATGTCCATGCGTTATTAGGGCCCGTTCCACAGGACGCCATGGGTCGATGTAAAAATCTCCCGCAGGGCAATATATTCCGCTTGGAGAAAAGTTAACTACTGCGTCTCTGTTCATAACACTAAAGTAGCTGTTCGAATGACTTTGGCCAGTTAAACAAAACCTCTTTTTGCATCCTGCTTCTGGCTTCGCTAAAGTCGTTTAAATCTATTTTTAGCGAGAAACATATGTCACGAACCAGTCAATTTAAAAACCGAATGCTTTCTGGAGAATTTCTTGCAGGGACGTTCCTTAAAACTCCACACTATGTGATAGTTGAAATTCTAGCCCAATCGCAGCTCGACTTTCTTTGTCTTGATACCGAACATGCACCCTTTGACAGGTCAAGCCTTGATCAATGCATTGCCATTGCCAATGCGTTAGATTTTCCAATTCTTATCCGAGTTGCTGATAATAGCCCGCGTGAGGTCCTTCAGGCATTGGATTATGGTGCAGTTGGCATAGTCACGCCACATATCGATACTGCTGCCAAGGCCGCTCATCTCGCTCGCTCGGCACGCTTCGGTTTGAACGGGCGTGGCTTTGCAGGTTCGACACGCTGGGCAGGTTACGCCACGCGGAAAATGCCAGAGCTTTTAAAAAAATCGCAAGACGAAACAATCGTTATCGCCCAGATTGAAGAACCGCAAGGTGTGGAAGACGCAGGTGCCATTGCGGCAATTTCTGGGATCGATGGATTGTTTATCGGTCCCGCAGATCTCACGGTTGGGTACGGAAAGACCGGCCAGAACAGTAAAGAGCTCAAAAAAGCCTTCCTTAAAGTATCAAAAGCTGCAAAGACTAATGGAAAAACTTGCATGAGCTTTGTCCCTGACGCAGCAAAAGCAAAGGAGTGGCATTCAGCCTACGGCCTTACTATGTTCTTCATCGCATCTGAGCATAGCTGGATACGAAGTGGCGCGAACTCTGCGGCTTCTGGCATTCATGAAATAAAAAAGTAGTCCGTCCACTATACATGTTGACCACCGTTTATAAGAATTTCTGTGCCAGTCACATAGCTAGACTGGTCAGAACACAGGAAATAGATTGCATCAGCCACTTCGTTAGTTTGCCCAAGCCGACGCAGTGGCAGGTTTTCCACGATTTTGTCAGTACCCTCACTCAGAATATTAGTTTCAATCTCGCCAGGAGCGATGGCATTAACGCGTACCCCGATAGGTCCAAAATCATTTGCCATTTCTCGCGTCAGAGCAGCTAGCGCTGCTTTCGATGTCGCATAGGCCGCTCCAGCGAACGGATGAACTCGGCTCCCGGCAATAGACGTGATATTCACTACAACGCCCCTCGCAGCTGCAAGCTCGTCCTTCAATCCGCGTGCAAGCACAACGGAGGCAAAAAAATTAACGTGGAACACCTGTCCCCACATCTTCAGGTCAGTATCGATGGTGTTCATCCTTCCACCACTTTCCGTCTTTGGAGAGATACCTGCGTTGTTAACCAGCGCGTGCAACCTTCCCTCCAGTTTATTTTTAATTTCCTCAGTGGCTTCAATGGTCTTGTTGGGATCGGAAAGATCAACTTGAACATGATTTTCACGACCTCCGGGCCAGGGACAACGTTCATCGAAAGGTTGTCGCGAACATGTCAAAACTCGCCATCCAGCATCACTAAACCTTTTCACCGTGGCATGTCCGATACCTCGGCTCGCACCAGTTAGGACAATAGTTTTTTTCCCTGCTTTCATGGTTTCGTCAACTCCACAAAACGTTTCCTGAGTAAAATAGTAAGACGTTAAGTAAATTTCAATCCAGTGCAATAAACTTCAAACTACAGACAAACATCAGACAGATAGAAAAGTGCTTTTGCTGATAATATGAACATAAATGAACTTAAATTAGATTTAAGTTCAAAATTTTCTCTGATTTTTTAAACTAAGCAAAATGACCTAGTAAACGAATCAAATTGATCAAAATAAAAAGAATAAGCCCCTCCAACAAATATTGCCGAAGGGTAGCCTGTGGACAAACTAGGGATTTTTAGTTCGACTTTTTTAGTATATTGGGAATTGGTCGCAGAGTTGTTTGACTTCTTGTCGTACGTTGGCTTCGATGTCAGCATTGCCTTGCTCGCCGTTTTGAGCGAGCCCATCTACTACTTCGATGATCCAGTCGGCAATTTGGCGGAACTCAGGTTCTCCAAAGCCACGCGTTGTCGCTGCTGGTGACCCGAGGCGGATACCCGATGTGACCATCGGTTTTTCTGGGTCAAAGGGAACTCCGTTTTTGTTGCAAGTAATATGCGCACGGCCGAGCGCCTTTTCCGTTGTGTTGCCTTTCACTCCTTTGGGACGAAGATCCACAAGCAGCACATGGGTATCTGTCCCATGTGTCACCGTATCCAAGCCACCTTTTATTAGTTGATCTGATAGAGCTTGGGCGTTTTTGATTACCTGCTGGATGTAGCTTTTAAACTCTGGCCGCTGCGCTTCACCAAAGGCTACCGCTTTCGCTGCAATAACATGCATCAAAGGGCCGCCCTGGATGCCTGGGAAAATCGCAGAATTGAATTTCTTCGCCAACGCTTCTTCATTTGTGAGGATCATACCACCGCGAGGCCCACGAAGAGTCTTATGCGTGGTCGTAGTCACCACATGACAATGCGGAAACGGAGAGGGATATTCCCCTGCTGCAATCAGACCTGCAAAATGTGCCACATCCCCCAATACATAGGCACCCACCTCATCAGCAATCGCGCGGATCTGGGCAAAATCAAGGGTGCGTGGAATAGCAGAGCCACCTGCAATGATTAGCTTGGGTCGATGCTCCTGCGCCAGATTACGCATCTCGTCATAATCGATCAGGTTGTCCTGCTTGCGCACGCCGTATTGTACGGCCTTAAACCATTTCCCAGACTGGTTCGGAGCCGCCCCATGGGTCAAATGACCGCCCGCATCCAATGACATGCCAAGGATCGTATCGCCAGGCTGCAAAAGCGCCTGAAACACACCCTGATTGGCCTGGGAGCCCGAATTTGGCTGCACATTAGCGAAAGAGCAGTTAAACAAAGAGCAAGCTCGCTCAATCGCAAGGTTTTCAGCAATATCTACAAACTGGCAGCCCCCGTAATACCGCCGTCCAGAATAGCCTTCGGCATATTTGTTAGTCATAATACTGCCTTGCGCTTCAAGCACAGCACGCGATACAATATTCTCAGAGGCTATCAACTCAATCTCATCCCGCTGACGACCCAATTCAGAACGTATCGCGCCAAATACCGCCGAATCACGCGATTCTAAGTCATCCGCGAAGAATGTAATTAGTTTGTGAGGTGCATTCATATTGATCACTCCAGTTCGATTTAT
>MDTB01139765.1_pt1 | contig 12389 bp, 12 predicted proteins | sample 811161 | NCBI WGS metagenome assembly MDTB01 (sample SAMN05326650, study PRJNA326480) | marine metagenome | isolation source: seawater | place: Mediterranean Sea | collected 2009 | reverse complement strand
TCATGATTTATATTATTAATGATTATAATAGCGATTCATCTAATTTATCTCTGTAAATATAAAAAGTGTACCCTTGGTGCTCGCAGTATTCTTGAATGCTTCTCTCTGAGTAAATTCCGAAGTCAGAAATTTCTGGAGTATATAGACTAACAACTGCAATCTTATTACCAGGATTAAAAGTAAAAAATTTTTCTTTAGGTATTTCTTGTTGAGGTATCAAGTTAGATGCATAAGATAACCAATCGTATGGCTTTCGATATTTGCCTAGTCGCTCGTCGTCGATTAGAATCTCCCACATATTATCGCACTCTTCTATCTTGTTGTATATAGAAAGTTTTTGAAATTCTTTTCTTTTTTCCTGAAAGATATTTGAATCTAAATTATTTTTATGGCTGCAAGAAATAATACTTGAAAACTTATTGCGCAATTTAAATTTGTGATTTACCCACCATTCTGAAACTTTTTTGTTATATGCATCTAATATTTTTGTATTAGAAAGGAGTAACTCTAACTGGTCAGCCATGCCTTTCCAGTCAGAATTAGCTTGAATATAAAAAGGGTGATCTTTCCCAAGTAGCTTATCCCAATAGTCGTCACCTCTTTCGGGTATCGGTATAGAGCCAGCTTCAAGAGCTTCGCAGAACCTGAAACAATCAACAGAGGTATTCCCTTTTGGGCAAGGAACAAAAATACTGTCAGACATAATGCTTTTGTACCGAGATTGCTCGATCATATCAGAAGCCAGCCAGCCAGTGTTATAATTTTGAAAATGTTCTCCGCTAAGCTTTTTAAGCTCTGATAGCATAGCATCTCTAGTTGGACGACCTTGAATTTGACCCATAAAGCTCCATGTATATTTTTTACTACATACATTAAAGGCATAATTTGTAAATCCATCTTTAAAGCCAAGTGGAAAAAAGGTAACGTTTTGATTAGCGACATCGTCTCTATATATATTTCTAAAAACATGTTTAAAATATTTGTAATGACTTGTTTCTGCACAGCCATGCTCATCGCTGAGATGTATTAGGTAGCAATTTTTAAAGTCTTTAAATTTTTCAAAGTAGTTTTTGATATTTGAATTATTATCTTTGCATTTTTGGTGAAGATGTTCTGGTAAGCATTTAGTATTTGATGGCCATATGTCACTGTAAATAATAATGCTATTGTCTTGTGCAAATGAATGATTTTCATCATTAATATGGTTTAATTTTTTGTCGCCGAGCAGGTATAATAGCCAGTCACTTTCGATGATAAAATCTTGATCAGGATCATCCCATGGTCTTTTTGTTTTACCCCCCATGCCTTGCCATATGACATTTAAAGAATTAAATTCGGGTCTTTTAATTTTAAATACATCGTAATCACAATCTTCTATTCCAGCACCTACATTTAATAAATTATTATCATCAAAAAACATAGAGGAACAATAAGCATAGTCAGGTATAGAAGATAAAGGTTCTTTTTGTAAGTTAACTATCTCACCGTCTATAATTTCAAATTTTAAAAAATGTTTCTTGTAAGACCAAGCATGGGTTTCAGAGTCAGCTCTTTGACTGTGCAGAATCATGCAGTAAGTATTATTCCCAATTTTTATTGGTGTTGTAGCATTGTGTATGTCTGGTTTAATTTTTAAATCAGAAGGCTCAAAGTATATATCCTTGAGATTTTCTGCTTTAGAATAAATAAATGGATCAGCAGAGTAGATACAATAAAAGGTGCCTTTATGCTTAAATGGCATCCAATTTTTTTGAGGCGACCCATATGCTGGAATTTTATTTTCACCTATTACTCCTAGCAATTTAATTGTTTTGTTGGTAAAATCTACCTCGCAGAAACCAGGACGAGTTTTAGAATTGTGACCAACTTTAGGTTTTGGATGAAGTTTTATATTTTCAAAACAAGTACAGTAGGCTAAGCATTTAAGTACACCATCTTTTTCTGAAACTGTATCGTGTATAATTCTGACATCTTCTATCTTATTAATTCCTTTATCACAAAGATCGTGCAAACTTAAATCAGAACATAGACTTTCTTTAATGTAAACTTTACATTTAAATAATTCATTATTTATTTTTAAAGAATACCAACTTTTACCCTCGAAAAAATTAACACCCCATCCATCGTGAGAAACATAAAAAGGTATGGTTTTAAGATTGTGAAAGGATGTATAGTCTGCACATCTAGAGCCGTCTGGCATTTTCCACCGAAACCTTTCTTCTGTTCTTAAAAGTGTGTATGTCGTGCCTTTATGTTCTAATACTGATGGGCAAAAGTAAGATATTTTTTTGTTATTCTCTTCAAGTTTATCTATGTCTTTTCTGATATCAGAGTTTAAATCTTCACTTGTATTGTCGTTTTCTTCATGAAGTTGTCGCGCAACTAAGGGGTTTAAATGATAGAGTGAATCGCTATTATAATCATTAATAATATAAATCATGAAGTGATCTAAAGATACAGTGAAACCGTTTTGATCTACAAAATCACATAAAACTTTTGCCCCTTTCTTACTTAAGATATAGGAAGATGCATTCATGTGCCAGTAATGGCTATCTGATTGAAAGAAGTCAGTCTTCTTTATTCGATTAAAACAATCATTGTATCTTTCTAGGCATTTGTGGTACTGCGGCTTGTTCCATGGCTGACAACCCCCTAAATAAATTAAATTATAATCTTTTGGTAACAATACAGATTGCCCGTGATTCCAAAAAGTTGTAAAACCTTTTTCGAAAACGACATCGTCTTCCAAGATAAGATAGCTGTCTGAAGAGTCATCATTAAGCAGTGTTTTCCAGATCATGTAATGACTCATAGCGCAGGCGGCTTCAGCCTTTGTGATCTTATCAAGATTAGGAAATGTTTTTTTTACCAAAGGGTTTAATTCTAGGGACCGCCCGTCAACTGCAGGAAAACGTTCACAGGCAAAAGGTAGTGTAGATTCTATGTGGTCTCTTCTATCCTGACGGCGATCTAGATTTATATAAAAAGATTTAGATATTTTATTTAACGATACTTTCATTTATGATCCGATGTGCAATATTTTTCTCATGCCAATCAAAAACTTTCACTTCCTTGCCATTTAAATCTTTATAGTGAGCAAAAAAATTTGAAGCTATTTTTAAAAACATAGGGTCTATTTGTTTTAAGGAATAATATCTTCTAACATGTGAGATAGGGGTGCCTAAAATTTTATAATCTTTCTCTCCATCATCTTCCATGTCGAGAACTCCAATGACTTTGCACTCAACAAGAGTTCCTCTTTCTATGGGGGTAGAATTATAGATCAACATGTCTAGTGCATCTCCATCATCACTAATTGTATTTGGTATAAATCCATAACTACATGGATACATAAAAGCAGAGGTTAAACTTCTGTCGTATTTAAATACACCGAGGTCATTGTCGTATTCATATTTGACATTAGTACCTTTCGGTATTTCTACTATAGAGTTAACCACCCTTGGAGATTTTTTATGAACTGGAAGATTATATAAATTCATTAAAAAATTAATCTAGCAATTTTTTTGATTTTAAATATTCAAGGAGGTCACTTTCGTTTTTGAAAGTTCTTTCTTTAAACTTTTTGCATCCGGGAGATATGTCTTCTAAATTAAGGCCTAATAACTCTTGAACTTGTTTTAGTTCATCAGTTGGATTTTTGCAAAAGTCTTTATAGTCTATAACTATAAAATCTTTACCACAATCTTTAATTTTTTTTAAGCTGGAAATTCTAAAATTTTGCCATTTTATTACAAATTTTGCTACAGATTCAAACTGTTTTTCTTCTAGATAAATATCATCTAGTTCTATGTCTTTATTTTTAGCCCAATTCCAATCATGCCATAAATCGAATTTTGTTGCAAAGAAAAATGACTTCCATCTATCATATTGATTTACTCTATCTATGAAAATGATTTTGTCCGCCCAATCAAAAACTAAATCATCATGAGCATTGCTGGGATTGATATTATAATGAAAGCCAATAAAATTTTGATTTTTATAATTACCGTAAAATTTATTTGGCAAAACTCCAGAATGAAGTTCATTAAGTATATCTTCAGCTTCTTTAGATGTAAGTGGAGCATTCCCTTTACCCGTAGGCCATGTCGGGTTAACTCCGCCGGGGTTTCTTGATTCAATGAGGTGATGTAATATTTCATGCACACAATATATTTGGGAGTGTCCAGATATAGCACTTCTTAATGCTGTAGAACCGCCTCTAGGCCAACCTGAGACTATTATTTTAGTAGTATTATTATTCATATTATTATTTTGGGTTGTGCTTTAAGCTTAAAGCTTCAATTAATTTTTTCTTTTTTATGTTAAGAAAAACTTTTCTCAAAAATTTTCTTTTTTTAGGATCTTTTACAGGATGAAACAAAAAAGGATTTTCCATATCTGAAGGATGAACATCTGTATCAAATTTTATATTGCAGAACTCAATAGCTGGGCAAACTTTTAATTTATTATTTAAACAAATAGTGTTAAAAAATATTTCATCCATAAATAAACTATTGTGAGTTTTTGCATGGACTTGAGTAAACTTCATTAAATTTCTAGATGCTCTAATGGCGCAAATCATTGAAGATGCTAAAGGCTGTGAAAAAGGACAAAAATCATCAACATATTGTTTCCAGTTCCATTGTTCTAAAGGTTTGCCTTGCGGAGTGCGATTAATATTATGACATGCACTTATTAAATCGTAGTTGCCATCTTCGTATTTTTGATCTAACATTGGAATAGTATTTTGGTCAGGAATTAAAACATCATCTTCTATTAACCAAATGTTATCATAGTTGGTATTAACTTCATTAAAATAATATAAAGCTTTATCTCTTGAATATGCTGAACCTTGAGAATAAGCTACTGTAGCTCTATAACCAAATTTTTCTACTTTTTCTCTTGGAATTTTTAAAATATGTGTGAGATTAGGGTAAAAAGGTAATTTATATTCGCAATCATCGACAACAACAAAAACTTTATATTTTGAATTTGCAGAAAGTTTTTCAGCAAATTCTAGAGTTTCCCATACTGGCCTGTGTGTTAAAAAACAAATGTAATTCATAAATTAATTGATTTCCAATTTATAGGTTTAAATCCAAAATTTCTTTCAAGATTAATTTCGGTAGCTCTTTTACCTGGCTTGTTTGGGTCCATGTCATTTATCAAAAATCTTGGTCCTCTTTCTATGCCCATAATTAAGCGACCATAGGGTATATCATTGTTAAAAAGTTCTTTTTGTGTATGAAGCCTCATTTCCTCAGGCCTTGCTGTAGTCAAGATAATTAGGTGGCCCTGATTATTCCATTCATCCATTTTTTTCTTAACCCCTGGGAGTAATTCGGGCTCTGAGCTTTTATAAGTTTCGAATTTTCTATATTTAAATATAGTACCATCTATGTCGCAAAAAATAGTTTTTTTCTTTTCCATAATATATAATTTTAAGTGTTAATTTTCAAACTTGTATCCAAAATATTCAATTTCTTTGGAATATGATTCAGCAATAATATTTTTAGTCTCTTCATCATAAAAATTAGAATAATGATCTCTTTTAACTTTATTAATGTAAGGCAATTGTTTTCTAGGTACTTGAATTTTATCACAAATAAAATTGAAATCTTCTTGTAAATTTTCAAACCTACCAATAAAATCCATCAAATTGTTTCCGTCATCATCGAAAAGCATATTAGATGGTTTAAGTAAAGAGCGGTCAGAAAGATGTCTTTTGATCACCCTTTCTTTAAAAGAAAGATTATTTATTTTTATTTTTTTATGAAAAACATGAGCTGAAACTTCTTGATCCCAGGGGTTTCTAACTATGGAAAATTTAAAATAACTATCAAATTCTTCAGGATGCTCTTTTCTTAGTGTTGTGGCGCGCTTATGTTTTCCTGCAAAATCATTCCCATCAGAGGGGCCTTTGAGTTTTTTTAATTTTATAGAATCATTAAAAATACTTTCGATGCTTGTGCCTCCAGTTTTAGGAACATGGATAAATATGAATTTATATTTATGGTCTATCATTTTTTTTAATCTCCGTATTTGTAGCCAAAATATTCAATGTCTTTTGCGTATTTTTTTGCAACAATTTCTTTCGTTTCGTCATTGTAGTATTTGGTATAGTGTCTGTGTTTGCTTTTGTTTATATGAGGAAGTTGTTGTTGTGGAATTCCAATCTTGTCGCAGACGGTATTGAAGTCTTGTTGGAGCTTTTCAAACCTTCCGATAAAATTAATATTATCTAAGTTGCCGACCTGCTTTATGAACTTATCCGTTTGGGGTTCCCAGTGAGGGTCATAATGTTTTTCAGTAAACTTTACAAAATCATTGAATTTAAATTGATCTAATTTTATAGAATTTTTACCGAAAAAACTTATAAGATTCCTATCTTGAGGTGATTCTTTAATTTCTATGCCATTGTTCAGTTCAATAATTCTGCGACACAAATGAGAATATCTTGATAGTAATCTTTCGTAGGGGTTTCTTACGAAAGTAAAAATATAATTTAAATTATTTATATCTAAATATAATACTTCTCTTTTTGTATATCCGTAATTTTTTAGTACATTTACTATCGTAGTATTTGCTACCTTGTGATTTATAATGTACAATGTTTTTGTATCTGAATTAAATGATCCGAATTTATGTGTAATTTTTTTCATAACTTATTGTCCAAACTTATAATTAAAATACTCAATGTCCTTTGCGAATTTATCTGCAATGATTTGCTTTGTTTTGTCATTGTAATATTCGGTGTAATGTTTATGGTTGGTTGAATTAATATGTGGAAGTTCTTGTCGTGGAATTCCGGTTTTGTCGCAGACTATATCAAAACCATTTTGCAGATCCTCTGTCTTGCCAATAAAATCCATAGCGATTTCGCCGTCTATTGTAAAGAAATCTATCATATTTTTTTTCGGTGTGGGCTTGTTGCAGGTATCAGTAGATAAAGTAATCCAATCTACAAATTCAGGAAATGTAAGTATTTCAGATTTTCTGATAGATTCTTCACGATTATATAAGGAAACCGTCCGGCACCAAGGGTTTCTTAAAAATGAAAACTTGAAGTACTTATTTATTTCTTGGGGATAATTTTCTTTATACTGCTCAAGATCCTGATGCTTTTTATGTGCATTGACCTGCCAGTTTTCATCCAAAACGCTACAGATTGAGGTTGTTCCAGTCTTGGGAACTTCAATGAAAATAAATTTATGTTTATGACTTATCATTTCTCACTCTCCAAATTTATATCCGAAATACTCAATGTCTTTTGCAAATTTTTCCGTAACAATTTGCTTGGTTTCTTCATCGTAGCATTCGGTATAGTGCTTGTGTTTTGTTTTGTTTATATGTGGAAGTTTTTGTCGTGGAATTCCAATTTTGTCACATACAATATCAAAATCTTCTTGAAGTTTTTCAAATCTTCCGATGAAATCCATGTTCACACTACCTTTTGCATCTGTGATCCAGTCAAGTTGATCTGATAACATAAGAAGTTTAAATTTGTTAGGAGTATTGTAATATTCCGGGTTCTTATCATAGATATGTTTTGCCCATTCTTTAAAGGGTATGGGATTACTACCAAGATTTGTTTGATTTGTTTTTATTCGGTATTTGTACACGGATAAGAATCTGTCCCAACTGTTTCTTACGAAAGTGAATTTAAAATAATCGTTAGAAGATGCTTCTTTATTTAAGTCAATAATTGATTGATGTCGTTTAAATTTGTTTGAATACTTCTTTAATAACACTTCAATACTCGTACCTCCAGTTTTATTGATATGAACAAAAATAAATTTATGTTTATGACTTATCATTTTAAGATAAAAGCGAAGAAAGTTTTGATTTATTAATCTTAAAAATAGAACTTTTAAAATTATCGCTGCAAAAAACAGAAATAGAGTCTGTATCATCTAAAATTCCAGAAGCACTAAAACCTGTAATGATTGGTTTTTTAGTCGAAGCAAGCGGGAGTAAAGAATTCATATCAAGAATTAAAGCATGTTGCATTATAAGGTCGTTGCTCGAATCTTTATGAGGACCTAGATTTGACCAAGTAATTTCTGACAAGGATAGTCTAGTGTTATAAAGTAAAAACCAAACTTTTCCCCAATTATCTAAATCTAATAAGATAGGGTTTGATGAAGGTATGCTTTTTAAGCCAGGAGTAAGTTTAGAAATAGGAATATTATGTGACTGAATTGATATTAAATCTTTATCTATATCAATTTCGCCAATTGTAAAAGGTTCAAGTTTTTGTATAAATTTAATTTTTTTATCGTGCTCAAAGAAACACCAATTTTTTTCTACATCATTCAAGCCGCTAATATTTATTTCTTTTATAAATTGAATTTGGTTATCTTTGAATTTCCCTATATGTTGGCGACAATGAATATCTGTTTGGGGCCAACCTTCATTATGAGCAAAATAAGAATTCCAATTAAGCCATATTTCGTTATTATATAAAAAAGGTTTCCAAGAGTCGGGTTTAATTGGTGTAGGAAGACCATCTAGCAAAGTTTTTGGGCAATCTTCAATCGGAAAATTTGAAATAATATCAGTTGCCGGGAATTTATTAAAACAAAGTTCCGGTTTTTGATTCATGTATTTTTTATGCCAAAATTGTTTTGCATTATTTTTTTCTGAAAAGAAGAAAATTTCATCATTATATTTAATGCAAGAAGGGTGTGAAAATTTATATCTAGAATTATCTAAAGATTTTCCAAAGACAATATTTTTTTGCTCAATAACAGGATTATAAGTTTGATCAGATATTAATTCATCCAGCAAAGAACAGGGTTGGTTTTCTTTACAATGAACATCAGAAAAGGAAGATGCATCTCTTGAAAGAGAGATAAAAGGACTTGATAAAAAAGAAATTCTATCTTCTGTATTAACATTAAAATCGCAACAATAACGAACAAATTCATCAACTGGAGCTATGATACTATTTTGTTGATCAAAATTATAAGAATGCTCTGAGGAAAAAAACTTTTTGATATTAGGATTTTTAATAAAATTTGGAGCATAAGGATCTACATTAGAAAGAGGAGAGCTATCATAAGTCAAATCTATAAGCTTCTTTGCCGCTGAGTTTGATAAAATATATGATTCTAGGCCGTGTTTTCTTTTTCCTAGGTAAATTAGCCATTTGGAATAAAAAGAATCTATAGATCCGCCATCTTCGAGGCCATGAATATCTAGTGTTTCATCAATTACCGGGTGTCTAAGTAAAAAGAAAAGAAGGTCATCTAGTGCAACGTCGTCTTCAACCACTAATGCTGAATCTAGCTGCTCTTCGACTATTTTTTTCCAGGCTGTTAGGTGGCTAAGATAGCACCCAACAGAACCCATACCATTGAAAAATGAAAATTTTTCTTCTGTCAAAGAGTCGCTAATTTTGAGGTTAAAATTATCTAATTCACGAAAACTTGAAGTTGTATCTACTGCCTCTATCCTTTCTAGCGAATTATATGTGGCTGGGATTAAGTTGCCACGAATGCTACAGAACAATAATTGAAATTTTTTCCAAAGGTCGTCATTCTTTTTTAGATTTATAAAAAATATTTTAAAAGTTTTCATCTTGCGGGTTTTGCGTTGTTTAGTAAGGACATATAGCCCTTTATGTTATTATCGTTGTAGGGGCTGTGTTTTTGAAATAATTTTTGAGCATCTCCTTTGTATGCATTTAATTGTTCTTCGTGATTTAAGAAAGCATTTTTTACTTGTTTAGCTGCCATTTGTACATCATTTTTGGGATAGTAGTAACCATAGTCTGAGAGCATATCAGAATTATGTATAAGAGGTAGGCCTAAGTACAGTGCTTCAAGGTATAAATAATTTAATTGATTCTCTATTTGATGAGACACTATTGTATTACCATATTTAGAAACTGCATCAAGCATTCCGTGCCTATTATTAAAATAAATAAAGTTATCTTTTTTTGTAATAGGAAATTTATTAATATAATCCATAAAGAATGGTTTTTTTCTTAAAAGACTACAGCAAAAAATGCTTCCACTTTGTAATTCTGATGGAAATTTATAATCAAATTCTTGCATTATCATAAAAGGAATTATGCAATTTTTTGAAATTGTAATATTAGGCTCAAAAATACAAATCTTTTCTAATCTTTCTGGATTAAAAAAAGGATCTAGCCCTTTATTTGATAAGGCTTTAGCTTCGATCTGTACAAAAGTAGTGTCCCATATATATGGGCATGTGTAAACTTCGGGTGTATTATAATAAGTTTTATAGTATGGAATTGCTGACTCATAATGAGGGGAGGTCCATATTTGAGAAACAAATGCAGGAGGAGTAACCGCAGTTTTGTTTTGAGAGTCCGGACCTACTGAGTAATGCATGTCATTAAATAGTTTATTTCCATAATGAACCATTATAATTTTTGTGTCTTGATTTCTGAACATAAACTGTTCGTACATTTCTTTATGAAGGTCAAATCCGATTAAAATTAATGCATCAAAAACTTCTGTCTTGTCATCTAGAACATCCCATATGCTCATTCCCAGGTGATTTTCTCCTAAAGTATGTGGAGGCTCCTTGTCAAAAATATAATAACATTCATTGCCGGCCCTTTTCAAAACCTCATATAAAAATACAGCATTTTGCTGTAATCCATTCGCCCAAAAAGAACTTGAAAAATCTAAAGTTATACCTATCTTCATGCTTCAATCATCCTTTTATACATCATTTTAACTGATTCATTCTTAGGTGAATACCTAAATAATACTTCTTTATTTTTTTTCATATGTTTTTCGTAGTCTCTGTCGTAAGTTTTTATCATTTTTTCTACTTGATCTGCCCCTTTGTGGGTATCGTAACCTGGGTAATAAAAGCCCGCATCCTGGATGTATGTAGAGTTGTGTATTAATGGCACACCGAAATGCAAGGCCTCTAAATATGTATAATTTAAACCGTTCATTAATTGGTGAGAGACACATGCATTGGAATGTCTGCTAAAAACTCCTACAAGGTTTTCTCTACCAGAAAAAGAAACTTTTTTTTTGTGAAATAGATCTAGTTGATTAATGAAATACATAAAATATTTTTTTTCTGAAATGACGTGGCTGCAATAAACAATAAGCTTATTTAAATCAACCGCACCCCTTTGTAGTACTTCCTCCATTATCATTACAGATGGAATACAATTTTTAGTCATATTCAAGTTTGGCTCTAGTATTGAGAATGTAAAAGGGCTTCCTGGTTTATAGTAAGGAGAATTATTTATTTTTTCAAAAATTTCTGTGTGCAAATCTATATATTTAGGAGACCAAATATAAGGTAATGTAAAAACATTTGGGTTCTTGTAAAAAGTTTTAAAATAAGGAATAGATTCTTCATAGTGAGGAGAGATCCAAACTTCATCTACTGGCTGCCTGGATATTCCTATGGAATCTGCAGATCTGCACCTTTCTATATCAGACATCATTCTATTTCCGTAATGAATATGTACATGTTTTGCGGATGGGCTATTTTTTTTAAGTGATTTTACATCTTCTGAATCTAATGTCCAGCCCGTCTCTAGTATAGCTGTTACGTTTTCAAGCTCATGTAAGTCTTTTTCATAAATTAAATCTAAATCTTGGGGTATATCTTGCCCTTCATCAAGTTCATGATTTATGCAAATTATTGAATTATAACCTATGTCATTAATTAGTTCAGCAAGAAATACTATGTTTTGAGTTAAACCATTGAGAAATAGACCATTTTTAAAATTAGCGGTAAGTACTATATTCATTAATTATTAGTACACCTCGAAGCCGAAAACTGGACTAGTTTTTATTGATAACTATTTCAAGAAAGTTGTTGTTTTCTATGATAATATCACTAAAGTCAACAAAAAAGCTATTATGAGTCACATCTCTAATTCCAAAAAGATAGAATCCAATTGCAGTTGGGTCATATCTAAAGCTGGCACTTATCTTTGGTGTCACATTAGATGCATGGGTGTAGCCAATGCTGGTATACTTTACTTCCATGAAATTTTGTCCCCTTGGGATTGCTATACTGGCAAAGAATGGGATTTGTTCAGAGAGATTAACAAAACTAGACATGCTTTCTCCGCTAACTGAATCAATATTAGTCTCTAGTTCTATTATTTTATTTTTTAATTCATTAATCTCTTTAGAAACATCCCCACCCATTAAAGAAAGAAGATATGACCCTGTTACTTGTAGGTCGTCGGCTAATGCAATAGAGTCAGCTAGAGCTTCTCCGCTTGCGAAGTTGATTTCTTTTTTAAGGAAGTCACCTGTAGTATTTAGGTTTTCACTTACTAGGTCAATCTCTGATTCTAATAACTGACCTGTAGCATCTAGGGATCCGCTAATTAAATCGATATGATCCTCAAGGAGTTGACCGGTGATATC
>MDTB01003372.1_pt1 | contig 12389 bp, 10 predicted proteins | sample 811161 | NCBI WGS metagenome assembly MDTB01 (sample SAMN05326650, study PRJNA326480) | marine metagenome | isolation source: seawater | place: Mediterranean Sea | collected 2009 | reverse complement strand
TGCGCGCCGACATGGACGCGCTGCCGATCCATGAGCAGAACACATTTGATCATTGTTCGACTCATCACGGCACAATGCATGCGTGCGGCCACGACGGACATACGGTCATGCTATTGGCTGCGGCGAAGTATTTGGCTGCGAGTAAGTCGTTTTCGGGCCAGGTTAATTTTATCTTCCAGCCGGCGGAAGAGGGCTTGGGTGGCGCCTTAGCAATGATCGAAGACGGGCTGTTTGAGCGTTTTCCCTGTGATCGAATTTATGCCATGCACAACGGTCCGGGTTTAGCGGTAGGAAAATTTGCCACAGTGCCGGGTGTGCGCACAGCGGCGGGCGCCTTTTTTGATGTGGAGATAAAGGGTAAAGGTGGTCATGGCGCCTACCCGCATCTTGCTATTGACCCGATTCCAATCGCCGCTGAATTGGTTGGGTCGTTACAAACTATAGTCTCAAGAATGATCTCGCCGAACGACAGTGCGGTATTTTCTATTACCAAGATGCGCGCGGGCGATGCGTACAACGTGATTCCTGACACAGCGACGTTTTCTGGCACGGTGCGAACCTTTTCAATGGAGTTGATGGAGAAAATCGAGGCTCGGGTGACCGCTGCGGCACAGAGCGTTGCACAAGCCCAGGGCGCTCAAGCAGAAGTGTCTTTTCGTGTGTTATTTCACCCAGTTTTGAACGAAGCTGGCGCCACTGCCTTTGCAGGTGATGTGTGCGCAGGATTGGTAGGCGAAGGAAATGTCATTCACAAAGGTGCACCAGGTACAGGATCAGAGGACTTTTCGTTCATGACAGAAAAGGTTCCGGGATGCTACGTGATCATCGGCAATGGTGAATCAAGCAGTTCATTGCACAACCCAAATTACGATTTCAACGACGCAGCTCTTGTCTATGGCGGTAGCTTTTTTGCGCGTGTTGTTGAGCAAGAGCTGGCGTCAAATCTGGCGAACTAGAGCCTAGATTGCGCACCCACAGCGAGAGCTTTGCGTTAATATTCGCATAACGCGCTAGCTCGCGCGTCACCCTCGCGCCCATAGCACAACTGGATAGTGCAACAGCCTTCTAAGCTGTAGGTTCCAGGTTCGAGTCCTGGTGGGCGCGCCACGATTCTTCCAACGATTGTCCAAGCTTTTTAGGCAGTGGCTCAATCATTTGCGATTCCACGGTTGAAAGCGTTCGAAGATAATGTCAACTTTAGGTATACGGATCTGAGCGTCATTCTGTGCCGCTAAAACAAGTGCTTCGTTTAACACATCGCGAGAGATTCCATGCCAAAGCTGACGGTTAACAACAAAAGCTATTTAGTAAACGCTGAACCAGACACGCCGCTACTGTGGGTACTGCGTGAGGAGCTTGGCCTAACAGGGACGAAATTTGGTTGCGGTGGTGGTCACTGCGGGGCGTGCACGGTGCATGTTAACGGTGAGGCAGTGCGCAGTTGCCAATTGCGCATAGACGATGTCTACGGAACGTTCGTTACGACCATTGAAGGCTTGAGCTCTGGCAACAGTCATCCTGTGCAAAAGGCCTGGATCGACAACCAAGTGCCCCAGTGTGGGTACTGCCACTCCGGGCAAATCATGCAAGCGGTTTCGTTCCTGCGTAACAATCCCGCGCCTTCGGATGAAGAAATAGAAGGTGCCATGCGCGGCAATCTGTGCCGCTGCATGACTTACAAACGCATTAATCGGGCGATCAGAGCTGTCGCAGACAGCGACGAAATTTCAGAAGTTTAACTGGGGCTGTGACTATGACGGATTCCACTCTATCGAGAAGAAAATTTCTGATCACTTCGGTATCAGGTGTCGGCGGTCTCGTAATCGCCCAGTCGGCGCTCGCTGGTAGCGTGACTAACCTGCTCGACCCGGGCAGCCCGCTTATGCTCCCAGAGAACTTTGCGCCAACGGTTTGGTTCACCATGCAAAGTAGCGGCGAAACCACCGTGCATGTGTTCCGACAAGAATTGGGTCAGCATGTAGGCACCGCTTTTGCACAAATGATCGCTGAAGAGTTAGAACTCGATTGGTCGAAGGTCAGCATTGATTATCCTTCAGTCGACGCCGTGACGCTGGCACAGACCGGGCGGCAAATGACCGGCGGTAGCCAAAGCGTGCTCGAGAGTTTCGAACCGCTGTCTCGAGCCGCTGCAGTTGCACGACAATTTTTGATTGACTCCGGTGCAGAAATTCTTGGCAGCGAGCCCAGCGATTGCTACGCCGAAGACAGTTTTGTGATAGATCCTATTTTTGATCAAAGGATCAGCTATGGGCAAATCCTCGCTCAAACCTCCATAAATCACAGAGTGCAACCGGAAGAGTTGGCTGCGGTGACGCTGAAAACCAAGGATCAGTACAAGATTCTAGGCCAGGCGGTGCCGGCTTTGGACATTGAGGAAAAAGTCAACGGCAAAGCTCGCTATGGCATCGATGCGCGGGTACCGAATATGGTTTTCGGCAAAGTGTCGCTGGCGCCAACTCGACTAGGTTCCACCATCGAATATGTCAATGACGCGGCGGCACGAGAAGAAATAGACGGCTATATCGAAACCTTGTCGATTAGTACAGGAGGATTCCCGGGTAGCCCAGCTGGCAAAACTGACGTCGCGCTTGTTGTGGCGAAAGATTATCCGTCGGCAATGCGCGCGGAAAAGGCTATATCGGTAAAGTGGCAGGTTCCGGAAAGTCAGCTGGTTGACTCCGATGCGCTACACGACGGCGCAAAAGAGGCGGTTCAACAGGGTCCCTCCAGTGTGTTTGTCAAAGTTGGTAACGCGCAAAAAGCCATCAACGAAAGCCCGGAAACAATCACTGCCGAGTACCGCACTGAGATGATCGAACACGCGGCTCTGGAACCGCGCAGCGCGCTAGTACAAAAGGTTGATGGCACTTATCACATTTACTCCGGCTGCCACTCCGGTGGCATGCTGATTCAAGGCATAGCGGCAGAGTTGGGCGTACCCCTCGAGAAAGTCGTATTTCACCCGCACCTGATTGGCGGTAGTTTCGGCGACAAGATTTACACCGATCAGATTCTCGCAGCCGCGAAGGCGTGTAAAGAACTCGACCGACCGGTCAAGGTCATGCTCACGCGAGAAGATCAGTTCAACTTGGGGCATCCAAAAACCATCTCTTATCAAGCACTGTCGGCGGGCGTTAACAAAGATGAGTCCTTGGCGTACCCGAAGCGAATTTTGGGCATGACTCATGACCTCGTCGCCGGCACCAGCTTTGACCGCGATTTCCCTGGGATGGTTTACGACAACGTGGACTCCCAAGAGGGTACGCTTTCGCCGGTAAAGGGTGGCGTTGGCGTGGTTTCAGGCGCCGATCATTGGTACGACGTCGAAAATGTAGACATCAAGTTCTTTCCGTATCAGCGCATGAACGAACTCGTGCCGGTAGGTGCAGTGAGAACCGTAGGAAACTATTTCACCGTTTTCGCGGTTGAGAGCTTTATCGATGAGGTGGCTCACAGTATCGGTGCGGATCCGCTAGATCTTCGTCTAAGTTTGCTTAAAGGCCGTGGGCGTAACGCCGGAGTGCCGGCGCGGGACGCGAGCAGTGATGCAGTACTTCGCGGCAGTAGCCAAGTGACCGTAGGTGGTGGTCAAAGACTGGCGAACGTGCTTAAGGTGGCCGCGGGACAAGCCAACTATGGCTCGCCACTACGGAAGCGCAACACCGCTCAAGGCATTGCGGTTGCTGCAGCAGAAGGCCGTCATAACCCAACCTTTTCAGCCTGTGTTGCGGATGTTGAGCAAACTGGCGGCGGCAACATAAAGGTCAATAAACTAACGGTATGCGCGGATGTTGGTGTTGCGATAAATCCTGATGGTTTAAGAAGCCAAATAGAGGGCAGCTTGCTTTGGGGGATCAGCAGTACTTTCTATGAAGAAACGGTGCTCGCACAGGGCCGCTTGCGCGAAAGCAACTTCGACGGCTATCAGTGGCAACGCAATATGGATTTGCCAGAACTGGACATACACATCGTCGAAAACGGGGTACATCCGTCCGGTATTGGCGAAAACACCTTGGCGCTGGTTGCTCCAGCAGTATGTAACGCGATCCATAATTTGACCGGTCAGCGACTGCGATCGCTACCGCTGAAGCATCATTTGCCACTGGTATAGGCGTAAATCTTAGCGGTCACCCGGGCCGCTCTGGCAGTTGTTGGTAACGGGTGGGGCGCCTCTTAAAGAGCGCTGCCGTCGTCAGTAATGATTCGAGGAAGCAGCATTTCAAACACTGAGCCCGCGCCTGGGGTGCTGCTGACATGAATGCTGCCGCCCATCATTTCAATCAGTCTTTTAGTAATGGACAGCCCCAAGCCGGTGCCACCGAATTTTGCCGCAGTGCCGCTCTCTGCTTGCGTAAACTCTTCGAAGATGCCGGCCACTTGGGCTTCTGTCATACCGATACCGCTGTCTTCAACTCTGAAACTAACCCATGCTTGGTCGTTAACAGTTTGCGCTTTTACAGCAAACCGAACGTCGCCGTTTTTGGTGAACTTGCATGCGTTGCTGATTAAGTTCAGTAGCGTTTGACGCAGGCGTGTTTCGTCGCTGTGCATAACGCCCAGATCGTCATCAAAGTAGAAATGCAGCACATTGCTGTTTTTTGACGCTAGCGGTTGGCTGACGTTTTTGATGAACTGCAGTGCCTCGCCGAGGTCGTAATCTGCGACATAGAGCTCAAGCTTGCCCGCTTCGATTTTGCTGTGGTCAAGAATGTCGTTGATTAGCTGGAGTTGGTGGGTGGCTGAATCTTTGATTTTTTTTGCGTCGTCAATCAACCAATCGAAACCTTCTTCTTCTGCCTCCTCCGAAATCATCTCGCTGTAACCAATAATCGCGTTCAGCGGCGTACGCAGCTCGTGGCTCATATTTGCCAAAAATTTGCTCTTGGTGTCGCTTGCCGCATTGGCTTTGTCGCGAGCGACTTCTAACTCGCGGGTTCGCTCCTGCACAAGGTTGTCGAGTTCGCCATACTGCGCAGACAGTTCGCGTGAAAGCGAAGAAAAAGACTTTGCGAACAGCGTGCTGATGTCATCTTCTTCGACTTCGAACCCTGAGGTCACCCGCTGCACCTTAGTCTTTTCGATCTCGGTCTCTAATTCACTGATCGTGTCTTGCATAGACGATCGTCTTGTCGGCGGCAGCAGATCCGCTAAGGATTGAGTTTGGGAGAGGATTTCTGATTGCTGGGCGATCTTCTTCTCTCTGGCATCTCGCTGCATTTCATTGAACGCAATGATTCTTGTTTTGAACACCGAGAGGGCGTCAGCGATTTTGCCGATTTCGTCGTCGCGCTTTTTCTCGACCTGCGCATCCAAATCGCCCTTGGCAAGGCTATCGAGAACTTCGATAGCGTCCCCAAGAGGACGTAAGCGGCGGCGCAAAAGAAAAAACAGAACCAAGCCCGACAAGGTAAGAAAAGCCGCAGAGATCGCCAGAGCTTGATAAAAAAAGGTTTCACCCTCTTGCACCGCGGCGTCTATGTCTTTGGCAAAGTACAGTGTCGCCGATTCGTTTTCGCCTACCGCAATAGAAATCGGCGCGACAGCATGAACTTTGTCGCTTAGTGTTTGCAAACCTGGTCCGAGCAGTTGTTGCAAGCTCTCGGTACCTGAAATCCCGCGACTTTGCTCGCTGATGACTTGATTATGACTCGGCGCGAATAATAGCGAATTAGAATCTTGTTCGAAGGCTCTCGTGAGCGCTTGGAACGAGCGACCGTAGTAAACGTAGGCAAGCACGGTGGCATTGGCGAAAATCGGGAACACAAGATACTGCTGAATGTCCTGTGCATCGCTCACAAAGCCCTGCTGAGATTGGCGAGTGAAGGTATATGTGCTCAATCTCTTGGCGAGATTGGGGTTCATGAAGGAGTTAGTCGCCTGGTCTGGCGCAAAGTCGAAGATAATCTCGCCGCTCTTCGACAAGATAGACAAGTTGTCTAGCGTGCCGTTTTCAAGCAGTCGGGTGTATTGAGGCTCTATAGCGATCTCAATGCGGCGTGGCACACCACTCTTTATCGCCTCGATCGGACTGCGTCTGCCGCGCAGACGCCATATTGAAGGCTTACCAGGATCTGCGTCGAACGCGTAGTACTCCATACGCTGAAAGAAACTGTCGCTGACCTTCTGAAATAGAATTTTCTGATTGTCAAAGATTTCAGTAGAAAGCGTGTCCAGTGATTTTTGCCGTAGCAGGAAATTTTCGGACGAAACTAGAAATACGGTAATCACCAGGGATAATAGGAACAATCCTGTGACTTGGTACAAAATAGAGATGTTTTTTCGCAAAGCTATGTTCCATTTACGGGATGGATTTAATACGCTGAGGGATTCAGAAAGAACTTTAGAAGAGCCGGAAACTATGGTTAAAAGACTCTTTTTTCAATCAAATTTTTTGCTTGTCAGTGTTTTGTTTGCAATGCAGGGCGCGCATGCACAAGAGTCCGCACCGATTGATCTGTATGAACTCGGAAAATTGGTCTACAACAAAGGCACCGACAGCTGTCGAAGCTGCCATGGTATTGATGGAGCAGGCACATCGCGCTCGAACGTAGATTTGCGTGATCCTTCAAGCTGGAAATCTGTGCAATATGAGCGCGTGCTAAAGGGCTCGCCAATGGAACTCTCCAGCGAATCTTTAGTGAGAACCCTTATTGCACTTGGAGCCAAAGGTTGGAATGAGGAGAATTTCGGCAAGGTTCGAGATCATTTGAGCGATACAGAGCTTGTGGATGCCGCCCAGGGAGAGGCGCTGCCACCTTTTGATGAAGAGATGATCGGTTTGGATTCGCCCAATAAGCGCACCCTAACCACCCATGTGATTCGTCTAATGCGCAAAGCGGGTATGCCGCGACCCAAGCCCCAGGAAATACAGGACTTGCTTGCGGCTTCTGCACTGACCTATATCGAATCCGAATTCATGGAGTAAAGCGCTTGCACATTCGTCTGCAGGCGATCGTTGTATTTTTGTGGAAACCGGTAGCGCACAGCTGATCACGACTCTATAATTCCGCGCCTTTGGTGGGCGTAGCTCAGTTGGTAGAGCTCCGGATTGTGATTCCGGCGGTCGTGGGTTCAATCCCCATCGTCCACCCCATTTTCTGCTCCCGCTGGACTTGTGTTCAATTGCCCTCATACCCTACCGCCGTCACCCGATTGACGGAGTACCACGAAGGCCATACCAGCGAACATGCTGAATGCCAGCAGCTAGTGCCGGTCGCGCAATCGCATACGAATCCCCAACGTTAAAGCACCGCATTGTTAGAACGAATCTGAATGTGGTACTGCTCGACTCAGGTCATAGGAGAATTTGGTAGCTGTATAGGATGGTTCGAGTTCTAATATCAGCAGCTGTGTGAAGTTGCGAGGCCAACAATGCAAGTAATGAAAAGAATCGGCGTCATATGTCTTTGGGGCTTGCTCATTCTTGTTACGGCGACAGCAACCGCAGCGATAAAGCAACGTTTCCAAGATGGCCCAAATCGTGTTTTTTCGGGAGGTGCATTGGCTTCTGGTGCGCTACATCAAGGTCCGGAGCCAGATTGGCAGTTTGTCAACGAAGTCGACACGATTGAGCTACAGCTGCTTGAGCCGGAGCAGTCTCGGCGTATTTGGACGGCCTCGGTTAACGGCAAGATTTATGTGTGGTCAGGTTATATGAACAGTTTTGTCGGTAAGCTCTGGAAGAGCTGGCCTGCGCAGGCCGAGCGTGATGGCAGAGCAGTTCTGCGGGTAAATGGGGTCCGTTATGAGCGGCAGCTGGTGCGCATCAGCAGCGGCGCAGGACTGGAAGAGCTGACTCAATTGATCAACGACAAGTATTCATCTCAGGCAACGCCCGCGACGATCGACTCCGGCGACTTGTGGATGTTTGAAGCAGCTCCTAGGGCCACAGCGGGAGCCGGATAGTGCAGAACTTGTATGCGCGTATAACAGTGGTGATGGCAGTAACTGCGCTCAGTGTGCTTGTGGTACCTGGTGTGGATGATGCGGTGGAGTTGGTATTTCAAATTTTAGTGCTGGTAGCCTCGTCGTAAATCTAGTCCGCGGCGAAATTGCGGCGGCGCTGGTCAAGCGCGTCGTCAGCGCGGCGCTAACCAGATGACAGGTCTAACCAAGCCATGCGCGTTGTTGCTTCTAGGGAGGGGGCTTTGAGCGTCATTAGAAACTTTTGTTGGGTGTTGGAATTGGGGCACTGCCACGCGTATGGCAAGGCATCACGACGCTTTGTTACCGCAAATCTGCTAGCAGCAATTTGAAGTCTTCCCGCTCAGGCGTCGCCTCTAACGACTTAACGGTCGGGTCTGAAGCGCGTCATCTCGTGCGCCTAACCGGTTTCATGGTGTTGGGCTTGGTCGCTGTTATGAGCGCTAACCTGATCGAAACCATCTATGTTGGTCTGCTAGGCACACAAGAGCTTGCCGCGTTGGGATTCACCTTTCCATTAGTCATGTTGATGCAAAGTATGACAATGGGCCTGGCGATCGGCGCATCATCGGTCGTGGCGCGACGCGTTGGTTCCTCAGACGTGCAAAGTGCCAAGCTAATTATTACCCACAGTCTCTTGCTCACCACGGCTTTTGTGGTCTTGGTGATCATGTTGGTGCGCCCAAACCTATTGTGGATTTTCGCGGTTCTGGGAGCAGATCAGAACGCCAAAGTTGCCGCTGTAGAATATATGCAGGTCTGGTTCTACGGGCTGCCGGTATTTGCCATTGCAATGGTTGGCTCATCGCTGATGCGAGCTGTTGGTGATGTGGCGACGCCAGGCTATTTGATGGCCATAGGCGCTTTTATGCAGGTGCTATTCGGCCCGGTATTTATCTTTGGTGTTTTTGGCTGGCCAGGACTCGGCCTAGAAGGTGCTGCAGTGGCATTTGTTGTCGCGCGCTGCATCGGCTTTGTCTTTTATCTGTACTGCATGCTGCGGGACAAGATGTTGATCTTCTCCCTCGACGGCTTTTGTCAATCGACTAAAGAGGTGTTTCACGTCGGCCTGCCAGCAATTGCCAGCAACTTGATTGGACCCGTATCAATGACAGTCATCACCCGCCTGGTTGCCGGCTACGGCACTGCCGTGGTGGCCGGTTTTAGCCTTGCCACACGCATAGAGACCATGTTCGCAATGGTAATCTGGGCGCTGTCCATGAGCGTTGCACCATTTATTGGGCAAAACTGGGGCGCTGGTAAGTTTGCGCGAGTATGGCGTGCGGTAACGGTGGCGCATGTGTTCGCGCTGTGCTGGGGAGCTTTCGCTTTTCTGATGTTGCTGTGGGTCGCACCGCTGGCCATCAGCCAGGTGACCGAGGACGCCCAGGTCGCGCAGGCGGCAACAATTTATCTGCTGATTGTGCCGATCGGTATGGGCCTAATGGGTATTACGGCCAATGCAGGCAGTAGTTTTAATGCGTTAGGACAACCAGGACCACCACTGGTGATGTCAGTACTACAGATGATTGTATTAACCATCCCGCTGGCAGTGTTAGGTAACGCATGGTTTGGTTTTGCTGGGATTTTTGGCGGCGGTTTGTTAGCGGTTGTCATCTCTGCTGCGGTAATGTTTTTTTGGTTGCGACGCAATTTGCGTGCGGGTGCAGTGCGACCCGCGATCGCCAAGTCACTGGAGGCGCCATAACTGGGGGCCCTTGCCGTTGCCTTCAGGCTGATCAATAGTATGTTCCAAAGGGAGTAAGAGCAGGGAGCGCAACGTGCAGCGAGCGACCGGTCGATATACGGATACCATCGCACCGCAAGATATTTCTGCGGAACTTTTGCCCGTGATTGAAGAACTAGGACTGCGGGACAATTGTCGGCAATTGGCAGAGCAGGGATGGACTGTTCTGCATGGCGTGCGCGATAGCAATTTCAATGCGAGCCTCAGGCAGCGCATCTTAAACCTCAGCCGCGGTGCGGGAGCCAATATGCTCCTGCACAAAGATCCGGTGTTCGCTACCGCGGTTCTGTCGCCGCAGCTGTTAGCGTTGGCAGAATTTTCTGTTGGTCGGGGGTTTTTGCTTAGCCAAGTGGCCGCAAGTGTTCGTACTCAAAACTCTCCGGCCATAGGTTTGCATGCCGATCACAACTGGCTACCCGCGCCTTTTCCGGCGCACAACATGCTGATGACTGCGTGTTGGGCGTGTGATGAATATACCCAGGAAGGTGGCGCCACGTTGGTGATACCTGGCAGCGCTCAACATCGGCGACATCCTGATAACGAGGAGTGTAAGTCGCTTAAGGGTGCGATACCCATCGAATGTCCAGCAGGCTCTATAGCGGTTTGGGACGGCAACCTCTGGCACTCTAATTACCCGCGTAGCCTAGAGGGAGAACGGGTGGTTTGCCACATCACCTACAGCCGCTTGATGATGCGCCCTGTTGAGAACTACCAGGCTCATAGTCAGCGACTGGTGGCTGAGCATGGTGCCGTAATGAGCCAATTGCTGGGCCAAGATGATTTCTTAGATAGTCCCAATGGCGTCGATTACTCCAAGCTTACGCAGACCTTTAACAACGCTAAGCGTTAGCGTAACGACAATAAAACCGGCGCGCGTTCCCCCAGGAAGACCGTCGTGGTTGCTTTCACACGAGCCGCAACTTGGTGCGCGCATACTCGAAACTTTCACCCACTCGCGAACGGTCGGTTGCCAAAAGGTCAATAGCGGTTAAGCGATCGCGCTGATCTGTGTCACTTTGTACGAAGTTGATATAGCTCTCATCAAGATCCATGCGCCCGTGGTTATCTACACTTCTGCCGATAAATTGGCTAAAGCGTCTGGCAACTATGGTTGGATTTTGGCAGCTGATCTCGGCGCCGACGATACCACTTACAACATCGGTTCGTTGGTGCCAAGGCCAAGCTTGTCCGCCCCAAGCCCAGCTGTCCCAGTCTTCCATCCAATCAAAAGAGGTCAGCACGCCGCCGGTATCACCTGGATGCAGATGGATAGCCGCGCCAGTGACGCCGTGATGGCTGCGTTTAGGGACATCCATCACGACTCTTACAGCGGCCGCCATTGCGCGGTTGCGAGCGGCTTCTAAGTCGTCTACTTGGAGCAGCAGCATGTAGCCTCCCGGCCCACCTTGCTTGTCTAAGAATTTCTGCGTCGGCGCACTGTCGCGTTCCGGTTGCAAGATTTCGAGAAATGTTTGACCCACCGCGATAACGGAGTTGTACATCCAAATGGGCGCATTGGGCTTGTCCCTGTGCACTGGGGTCACTTCAAGCCGTTGTGCCACAGCGGTTTCTACTGGCCAGATGTCGTCGGTACAAATGGCGATTTGGCGAATTCGAATTTTTGCTGCTGCCGGCACATCGTCCATACTGCCTCTCCTCTTATGCATGGTGGCTAAGCCGTCAATCGTGCCAATAGCCGTGGCAGCGGTCAAAGGTTTGCCGGCGCAATACAATCCGCTGTCAACTGCGATTGCGCGGCAATTGTGCTCATGCAAAATGCGCAACATAGGAATTCACAGGAGCGATGCGATGTCCGAGCAACAGGCGGTGGTGTACGAGGTAAAGGATGGCGTTGCGGTAGCACGCTTGAACCGACCGGAACGTATGAATGCGATGACGAACGGTCTCATGCGGGGCATAAGTGACGCCGTTGAACAAGTGCAACAAGACCAGTCGGTTCGCGTTTTGGTGTTAACCGGCAGCGGAAAAGGCTTTTGTGCAGGTGCTGATCTACAGCAGGTCGCCGACGGCGACACTGTTGAAAGTGGTCGCGATGCGAACAGTGGCGATGGCCAAAGTGGCGATGCATTTAATCGCGCGCTTGCAGATCTAATGGACTGTCCAGTACCCACAGTTGCACGAGTTAATGGAGCCGCAGCGGGCGGGGGCTTTGGCTTAGCGATGGCTTGCGACATTACCATCGCTGCAGAGTCGGCGTTCTTTGTCGCAACGTTTGGACCGAATCTTGGCATCGTTCCCGATATGGGCACGACCTGGAATCTGCCGTTGCGAGCGGGGCGCGCCCGAGCACTTGGCATAGCTCTTTTAGGTGAGCGCATTGCGGCTCGTAAAGCAGAACAGTGGGGACTCATTTGGAGTGCGGTGGCAGACACGGAATTAGATAGCGAAGTAGCTCGGGTAGTCGATGTGCTAAAGCGCTCCTCGCCAGACGCTTCGGTGCGTATTCGCGATACCATCAACAGAGCCAATCACAATAGTTTTGTCCAACAACTGGAATTGGAGATGCAGCATCAAGGGGTGTTGATACCGAAAAATATGCGCGAAGGGGCGCGGGCCTTTCTGCAAAAGCGCATGCCGAATTTCGACGGTGCGAGGTCCGATTAAGAGCACAGAATGCGCCCCCTAGCCACTCTCCGTCACTGCGTGCTTGCACACTTGGTTAAAAAGGTCGCGGCCG
>MDTB01231379.1_pt1 | contig 12390 bp, 12 predicted proteins | sample 811161 | NCBI WGS metagenome assembly MDTB01 (sample SAMN05326650, study PRJNA326480) | marine metagenome | isolation source: seawater | place: Mediterranean Sea | collected 2009 | reverse complement strand
ATGCCCACGTCTTTTTTTTGACATGCTTTTAAACATAGAAGAGTTATATATTAGAGAGGGCGCAACTCCATTAACTCTCAGTTTAGAACCTTCCCATAGAGCCAGTGATTTAATGAAGCCAATTTGTGCAGCTTTTGAGGCGGCATAAATAGGATCATAACTTCCTCTTTGACCTGAAATAGATGAAAGAAAAATTATGGATGCTTTTATTTTTAATTTAGGCATTAGTTTTTGCAATAGAGATGCCTGTGAAATGAAATTCGTTTCCATTACTTCATTTATTTCTATGCTTTTGTACTCTTTTAATGATTTCCCCAAAAGTAATGCAGGAAGAAATACAACCACATCAAACTTACCATACCTTTGAATTTTTTTTATAAAAATACTCTGCGAATTATTGCAATTTATATCTAGCTTAGTTTGATCAAATTTAGGTTGACCATCATTAAAACCATTGATTTTCAATTTTCTATTATTATAAGTTCCATAAACGGTATCTCCATTCAGCAAAAAATTTTTAATAATTTCATTACCTATGGAGGCCGAGGCACCAACAATTAGAATTTTACGCATAACACTGAATTTTTAAGATCATTTTTAGTTGATATTTTTGGAGCTTTGATAAATCTTTTTAATAAATAAATTGTATGAAGTATTATCTTGCACATTATTCTTAACCACTCCTGTTAGTAACAATGTCATAAGGGTTAAGGTACCTGTTTGAAGAAATACTAAAACAAAAACCCCCATCACAATTGAAAACCAGCCTGGAGTAGCGACGCCGAGAAACTTAAAAAGTATTGCGATAAAACCGCCTAAAATAGATAGAAAAGCAACATAAGCGCAAAAAATTCCTACTCTTACAAGCACTTCTTCAGAAAAAATCATAAGAGCCTTAAATCCATGAAGGGCAAACCCAACAAAGTTTGAATTTGATTGACCATAGTATCTTTTACCACGATCTAATAATTGCTCGTTTATTCTTAATTTTGATGAAAGAATACATGCAGCAAGATGGGTTGAGATTTCTTGCATTTTAACGATTCTTTTGAGTGCATGAATTTTAATGGCAACAAAGTTACCAAACCCGATTGATCTGCCTGTTAAAACCCTAAAGGTAGCTTTATAGAATTTATAAAAGATTTGAAATTTAATTCCCTCAGATCTATTTTTTCTTTTTCCCACAGACACATCAATTGAATCGTTTTCAAGGGCATTTAATAGGGTAGGTATTGTACCTGGATCGTCTTCTCCATCAGAATCCATTACAACAATTCTTTCAGCCCAATCTATTTTGTCTTCTACATATTGCAAGCCTATTGCTATAGCTTGTTGGTGCCCAACATTTTTGATTAACCTTAAAATGATCCCTTCAATATCTTGATTATTTAAGATATCAATATCTAACGGTTTTTTTACTGAACCATCGTCTATTACCACAATAAATATCTCATTATTAAATTGAGATTTAAGTTCTACAAACAGTTTTTTAGCAGATTCGCTATCTTCATATATTGGCGTGATTATGATCAGTTTCTTCACTTTTTTATTTTTTTAGGTATTTATTTTGAGGTTTCAAGGCTCTTATAAAGCTATAATAAACTAAATATATAAGCACATAAATAAAATACATGATTGCTATGAATATTATTTCAAGAGACATCAAAACTAAAAAATTATCTGAACAATTTTTTTTATTCTTTATTAATGGCGTATTAGCAACTTTGATACATTTTATTACGCTGCTTTTATTGGTAAATTTTTCAACACTTAACTATGGATTCTCAAACTTTTATGCCTTTTTGTTTGGTTCAATTTCATCTTTTTTAGGTAACAAATTTTTTGTTTTTAAATATACAAAAAGTTCTAAAATATTAATGCAAGTTTTCAAATTTTGTTTCTTATATTTGTCTTTAGCAATATTTCATGGAGCAGCATTATACTGGTGGAGTGATATTAACAACTATAATTACATAACAGGCTTCATTGTAATTACTCTATTCAACCTCATTATTAGCTTTACATTTAATAAATACTTAATATTTGATGCAAAATAAATTTCTATTATTAATTTGCTCCCTATTTCTTTATTTTGTAATTCTATTATTAGTCTATTTTGTTCATATTAATTTTTTTCAAGTTGAGGTAATACTATATTCAGCAATTCTTGATTCATTTATTGCATTAGTAATCTTTTTTGTACTCTCATTTTTTTATAATTCAATAATTATCAATTCTTTTGAGTTCTTGTTAATAATGATTGTCCTGATATTATTTGGATACTCTTTTTCTATTACTCTTCCTGCAGTAATTGATCGATCTTTATCTTTTTATTTTCTTGAAAAAATTGAACAGCACAATGGGGCTATCAAACAAGCCTCTATGAGAGATATATTCATTGATGATTATATTGATGAATATAAGTTGGTTGAGATTAGAATCACTGAGCAACTAGAATCAGGCACTATTCAAATTGTTGACTCTTGCATATATCTCACACAAAGAGGGCATATGGTTGCTAAATTTAGTAATTTTTTTAGAAAAAATTTCCTTGCAAAAAATAGATTAATTTTAGAGGAGTATTCAAATCACCTCACTGATCCATTAAAAAAAAGTCAAATAAACAAAGAGTATTTATGTCAAAATGACGCTCAAAAATAAGAAATACATTATGATATGAAAAATATAATGCCTCAGAGACTTGTATTAGTTTTTTTTCTTGCTGTTTTTGTAAGATATATGTTTTCAATTTTTTCTGGAGTGGATAATTTTGCTGGACCTGATAATTTTAGGTATCTTGAGCAAAGCGATCGGATTCTTGAGGGAAACTTTAACTTAGAAGAGAAACTATTTATCACTGCACCTTTATTTCCCTATACTCTTGCATTATTTAAGTTGTTGTTTGCATCAAAATACGTCTTTGCTTTAGAAGCATTTCAAATCATTTTGAGCGGAGTTTCAGTAATCTTTTTAATGCTAAGTTCTAATTTGATATTTAGAAACCCATATATAACTTTGTTAACTGGGGTTGCGTATTCTATCTACCCCGTAACACTTTATTATGCTCATCAGTTTTCTCAAGAATCTATTTTTCAGTCACTATTTATAATAAGCATTTATTATTTCTTGCTATATATGGAGAAGGGAGAGCTAAATTCTTTGCTTAAATTTTCATTAATTTTTTCTTTAGCACTTCTTACAAAATCAATCATTCTATTAATTTTTCCCTTCTTAATGCTATCTGTATTAATAAAGTTCAGGCTAACAAAAAAAACAGCCGGACATATTATTTCCTGCGTAGCTATTTTATTGCTTATGACCTTTCCTTATGGAGCCTACAATAAAGTTGTGAATGGTAGTTATGTTATTGCATCTAGCGGTCAAGGAGGTCACTTTCTTACTGGTCATAATGATGATTTTTATATATATGTTACTAATCCTCCTCCTAGAGATTCATCAGAATATAGAAGACTTCGAAATATGGATTACAAAATATTTGATCAATTAGATCCAATAATAGAAGGTAAAAATCATAAGTTTCAGCAGGATATATATCTTCAAGCAGGTATTAACTGGAGTCTTGAAAATCCAAAAAAGTTTCTTGAGCTTGTGTGGATAAATGTGAGGAACTTCATTATGCCTGGCTTTAATATACTTCATCACCCATTCAATATGTGGTTGCTGACTTTTATGATCAGCCTGCCCATTTTTATACTTGCTTATGTTGAAATAATTAGAAACTTATATACTAACTATAAATTTCATCTAACTACATTATCTATATTTTCAGGAATGTTATCAGTTGCAATTATTTTTTATGCTTACAATAGGTACAGAGTTACAACAATCGAGCCTTATTATGTTATGTATGCCAGTTCATTCATAGTATATTTTTTGCAAGAAAAGTTGAAACTCTTGGCTGACAACAAGCCCTCAACATAGAGCCTTCTCTAATCTAAGCAATGCCCAACTTTTTAAACGTTCTGAATAAAGCATTAATTTTTATTACAGTCTTTCAATTAATTTTTTTAATACATTTTCAGTTATCCTCTGTTGGCCTGCAATGGCAGAAGGACATTGGTCTCAATTCTTTATATACAACGTCTAATTCAGAGGAAAGGTTTAATCCAAACCTTTCGTATTTAAATACTATATCTAAATTAGAGAAATACTTTTTATTAGAGATAGAGCGAAACAAGCTTCAAGATAGGCAAATTGTCTATTTTGCTGATAATTTAATTAGAGACAGATTTATGCATAAAGATCTTATTATAAGACCAAAAGATAATTGGGTTTTACATATTTTTAATTTTTTTACGCATCATAAAAATAATAGCACTTATCTTTCAAGCTTAAATCCAAACTATATTTTAGAATTTGATGGAGCAATCTGTAATCAGCAATCTTTAATTTTTCAACATTTAATGAAGATTTCTGATATAGAGTATCAATCAGTTTTATTTAATGTTCCTCGATCACCTAAACCATTTGGTCATTTTGCTTCAGCTGCAAAGATAGACAACCAATGGATTTTTGTAGATACAAATCTTGAGCCTGAATATGATTATGGAGACACTCAAATTCTCGATGCTCTGTTAAGTGGAGATGTTAATATATTTAATCTTTTATATCCAAATCATAAGATTGTAGAACTGCCTGCAGGCAGCATCAGAGTTGATTATAAAAATAAAAATCCAGCTTTGTTTGGAAGAATCTTTCAAGATATCTTATATTTTGTCTCATGGTATGGATGGGTAGCATCTCTAATATGTTACTTTTTAATCAACCGCTTTAAAAAGAAGTTTATAGAAATTTAGGTCATTGCATAGACAAGCTATTTAAAGAAGCGCTAGTCAAGTAAATTCGGCTGAAAGGCACAATTAAAATTTCTTTATAATTCCAACAAATTTATTTTCAAATTCTACTAGATTAAATTTAAGATTCTTTGAAGAAACAAATTCCATAAAAGCTGTATTATCTTCTACATCGTCTGATATGAATATTCCTCCTTTTTTAAGACTACTCCAGATGATTTCTTGAGACCATTTTCTACCATAGTAAGATTTATCAGAATCATAATGGACTAATTCAACTCCATCAGGTATTGATGCTATTGCTCGTGGGAGGGCATATCTATCTGGCTCTCTTTTAAGTTCCCAATAATCCCTAAGATTAGGATCTACTGCAACACCAATTAGCTCGTAATCAGTTTGTTTTAGCATTGGCATATCAATTGAAATCAGCAATCCATTTCTTTTGTGGATTGAGTTTAATATTGATGCAGATGACCAACCATATGCAACCCCAGTTTCTATTGCATTTCTAATAGATAAGGCCTCACAAATTGAATAAATTAAATTAATGTGACCTGGGCCGCCAAAATCAGAATCAGAGCTATTGATAATATTAGAAATCTTTGTTTTGTATTCAACTGAAAATGCTTCCTGAATTGAAAGGTTAGATGAAGAAATTCCTATGTCTCGAAGACAATCTTCAGCTGAACCATAGTTTTCTTTGCACCATTTTGTAGCAATTTGTATATGCTTTTCAGAGTCTTTGGCAGGCTTTAATTTAGTTAAAATAAGCGAAACAAGCGTTGAATAAAACTTGGGGCCTCTTTGGAGAAACCAAAATAATGTTTTTATATCCTCAATCATTTTTAGTCTATAAGATTTTTATATCGTTGAAGTTTTGGTGATAATTTTAGCGAACTATTATATAGCACAATCATGCTTTGGTACGCTCTTCAAAATACTTTGTTTTAATTTAAATTTTTTTAGCTAAACGTTGATTCTTTCGAATCAGTATTTTTCCAAGCAATGTAAGCATCTTAATATATAATAGGAAAACTAAAATTTGGAATTGCTACAAAAGTTAAATAATATGCGAATATTCTTAGATATAGGGGCACATACTGGTGAAACCCTTAATGAAGTTCTAAAAGAAAAGTATGGTTTTGATAGGGTTATATGTTTTGAGCCTTCAAATATCTGTATTCCAAGTTTAAAAAAATATGCTGATTTAGACTCAAGAGTTGAAATACAACAGATTGGTTTAAGTAACGTTGATGGTAAAGAGGTTCTATACAATCCAGGAGAGTTAAACGGATCAATTTTTCATGAAAAAAATACTAGCTCCGATTCTTGTGAATCCATTACCTTGGTAGATGCCCACTCTTGGTATTCGGAAAATTTACATCCTTCAGATTTTGTTGTGATTAAGACCAATTGTGAGGGAAGTGAAGTAAACATTATTGATAGTTTTTTAAAAGGCCATACGTTCAAAGATTTCTATTCCTTGCTTATTACTTTTGATATAAGGGACTATCCATCTCAAGCATATAAAGAAGTTGAAATTAGGCAAAGGTTAAAAAACTCTGGGTATAAAAACTTCTGTTTTTCAGATGATGTAATGATTGGCCCTACTCATGAGGAAAGGATTGCAAATTGGCTTAAGAACTTTGGCATTGACCAACCACTGAAATCTTCCGAAGAGTTAAAAGAAGAGTTTGATATTAATTTTATTAAGTTCTCTAATAAGACTGGCATCCTAATAAGAGCTGAAATAAAACTTAAAAGAATCTTTAAATATCAAAGCCTGCCACCTCCCCTAAAAAAATCATTACAGTTTTTAAAACGACTTCTGAGATTAAATAGAGAGAGATCCTTGGAAATCTAGACATATCTTTGTAAATAATTCTTACATGCAGATAAATAGCTATGAATAAAAAAAATAACATAGATCACAGAGTTGTAAGTGATTTTGGTAAAGAATGGCAAGCCTTTAATCATCAAGATATTGATGATGAGTCACTCCAATCAGCATTTAATAGTTACTTTTACTTTTTCCCATTTGATAATCTAAAAAATGCAGTTGGTTTTGATATGGGCTGCGGTTCTGGGCGTTGGGCAAAGTTTGTAGCACCTAGGGTAGGTTTTCTTAACTGCATCGATCCTAGTGATAATGCTTTGGAGCAAGCTAAAGTAAATTTAAGGAATTTTAAAAATTGCTCTTTTGAATGCAAAGGAGTTGATGAAAACTCACTAGCAGATGGATCACAGGATTTTGGATATTCGCTTGGAGTTTTGCATCATATCCCTGACACTTCATTGGCACTGCAAGCATGTGCTAAAAAATTAAAATCTGGAGCGCCATTTTTACTATATTTATATTATAGGTTTGATAATAAGCCTAAAAGTTACTATTTCTTATGGAAAATTTCTGATTTGATAAGAAGACTAGTAAGTAGGTTGCCATTTATAATAAAATTTTTTATCTCTCAAGTTATTGCTTTATTTATTTATCTACCTTTAGCTAGATTTGCATTCATGGCTGAAAAATTTGGAGTAAATGTAAGTAACTTTCCCTTAACTTGGTACAGAGCTGAGCCATTTTATATCCTTAGAACAGATGCATTAGATAGATTTGGAACTAGATTGGAGCAGCGTTTTACAAAAGATGAAATTAAAAATATGCTTTCAGATGCTGGATTTATAAATATTGAATTCAGTAATCGAGAGCCATTTTGGACAGTTTTAGCCCACAGGAAATAAATATTTACTATCTTTATAACAGATGAATCCTAGCTTCAGTATAGTTGTTCCAACCCTCGATAATTTGGATGATTTAGAGAAACTTATAATTAGTATTAATTCTCAGACCCTTTTACCAAAAGAGGTTGTTATCTCAGATTCTAGTTCTTCAAATCAGATTGAAGAGGCGGTAAAAATTATTCACTCAAAGGTACCAATTGTTTATTTAAGAGTTGGAAGAGCTTTTAAATTAGATCGTTTTTTAAAGAGCCTGTCATTCTTACCATTTTTTAATAAAATTATTGGTAAACTCCCCGATGGAAGAGCATTTCCTTATGAGGCTTCAAATGCTGCTGTTGAAAAAGCAGCATTTGAATGGATAGCATTTCTAGATGCAACCACTATCCCAGCAGCATCATGGCTGGAAGATTATTGGAATTTTAAGTGTCAATATGAATGCGATGTAGTTTTTGGTAACACGAGATATTTTGCAAAAACCAAATTTCAAAAACTTCTTCGCGCATCCACTTATGGAAGGATAGGACATGAAACAGCCCCGGGCTCAATAATTAAAAAAGTGAATTTTTTAAACGGATTGAAAATTATGGAAGGAGTTCGATCAGGAGGAGATGTTGCATGGAAGATGAAAATTAAGGATTCCCTAAATTATTACTTGCCTAGTAAAAGCTACTTGTCATATTCAAGCTTGCCTAATTCGCTTTTGTTAACACTAAAAAAGTTTTTTACTTATCAAATTTATGGCTCCTTTATAGATATTCAAAATAATATTAAAGATTTATACCTAGGCACTGCCTTACTCTTATGTATTATCTTGATTCCAAAGTGGAACTATATTGTTGGCTGGGATAGCATTTTTTTTATCCCCCATATTACAAAGATATTTTTTCTTAGCTTATTTCTTATAATTTTTATAAGCTTCACTATCAATAGAGTATTTTTCAGAGTATTGGCTCTAAATAGCTTCAGAGCTAATTCATTGAAGCTACTTTTATTTATCATAATTGCATATTCAATATTTAACTGGAATGCGGTTGTTGCAAAATGGGTTGAAGATTCAATTTGGTATATACCCCACATAACAAAAATCTTTGTTTTTCTAGTTTTTACAGCTTCTTTTGTATACAGAGGAATTTATTTCCCACTTAAGAATAAAATAAGATTTTCATATTTATTTCCCTTTCGGTGGTTTTTAGTAGGAGTTCTTGGAATTTTACTTGATTTGGCAAAAGCTCCAGGATATTTACTTGGTGCAATTTTAGCTTCTTTTGTAAGACGCGCTAAAAATATTCATGGATAGCTTTGAAGATAAATAAAAAAACCATGGTTCTTCTATCTGGCAGTGGTGATACTGTTGTATGGTTTAGGCTTGAATTTCTTGAAAAATTCTTAGATCAATCTTTTAAGGTATATGTTCTCGCACCAGATATCAGGCCTGAATTAAAAAAAGAACTTGATAATAGAGGCATAGATTTAATTTTTATTAAACTTGAAAGAAAAGGCTTTAATATAATCAATCTATTTCAATCTATTTTAGAACTAATTAAAATTTTTAGTAAAATTAAACCTGAGATTGTATTTTCTTATACACACAAAGCTATATTGTCTGGATCATTGGCAGCTAAATTATCTGGATTTTCAAATACGTACTCTTTAATAACCGGAACAGGGCACTTATTTGATAATAAAACACATAAAGAAAAATTCATTAAGTTTTTAGGAACAGCCCTATTAAGGCTGGGTTTGAAGTTCAATAAAATCGTATTCTTTCAAAATCCTGATGACAAAAAACTTTTCATAGAAAATAAAATTGTAAATTCTAACAAATCAAGAATAGTAAATGGTTCAGGAGTGAATTTAAATAAATTTAATACTGAGCCTCTTCCTTCATCACCAATATTTATGACTATGGCTCGTTTAATAAAATCTAAGGGATTAATTGAGTACGCAAAATCGGCTAGGGAGGTTAAAAAAACTCATCCTGATGCTAGATTTTTATTGTATGGTTATCCCGATGATCACCCAGACTCAATAAGCGAGAATGACATAATAAATAACTGGTATAAAGAATATGGAGTTGAGTATTGTGGTTATGCCAATGATCCAAAAGCCGCTATTATTAGTTGTAGTGTATTTGTTTTGCTATCTTATAAAGAGGGCACTCCCAGAGTGAACCTTGAGGCAATGGCAATGGGTAGACCAATAATTACGACAGATGCACCTGGTTGCAGAGAAACTGTTTTAAATAATATCAATGGTTTTTTAGTACCTAAGTACGATCACTTAGAGACTTCAAGAGCGATGCGAGAATTAACTGATGCTAATTTACGTTCTAAGATGGGAGCTGAATCAAGATCTCTATGCGAATCAAAATTTAATGTATTAGATGTCAATAATAAACTATTTAATGAAATGAATATTATTTAATGATTTTAATAAAGATAATTAATTTCGATGATTTTGATTTTTTGAAAAGGTTATGGATTCTAACAAGCCTATTGTTTAAACAGGATAAACTTGATGTAAACTTTTTTAAAGAGGGTATTTTTCGAAAACTTAATTTGTATATCTTATATGTGGGGACATTTGAATTATGCAGAATTTGTGAAAGTTAGATGTTAATTTCATATTATTTTTATCTTCATTCTCAAGCAATCTTTTGGTTTCAAAGTTTTTGGCCATCAACTTATATTAAAGAAGTATAGATATGTGCGGTTTTGTGGGATATGTGACTGCTAACCCTGATCAATCTCCGAGTGCCATAAATTTAAAGAATGCAATTAACTCTATACATTATCGAGGGCCAGATCATACTGGTTTTTGGAGCAGTAAAGATAATCATATTGCACTTGCCCACAAGAGATTATCTATTCTCGATCTTGCAGATCGATCAAACCAACCTTTCAGCGAAAAGAATGCTAACTTTACAATTGTTTTTAATGGAGAAATTTATAATTACTTATCTTTAAAGGAACAACTTTCATCACACGGCTATTTATTTGAAACCAGTTCAGATACCGAAGTAATTTATAAAGGCTATCTTGAATGGGGCACACAAGTTTTTTCCAAACTTCAAGGCATGTTTGCAATTGCAATTATCGACGAAGAGAAAAATAAAATTTTTCTTGCAAGAGATATAGCTGGTGAAAAACCAATGTTTTATCTAAAAGCAGATAAATTATTTTGTTTCGCATCTGAAATAAAGCCCTTGCTTAAACTGGATGTAGTCAATAAAGATATTGATAACGAAAGCCTTAATTATTTATTTAGTAAAGGCTACTGTCCACCCACTAAATCAATTTTTTCACAAATAAGAAAATTAGATGCGTCCCATTTTCTTGAATACAGTATTGAAGACGACCAATTATCAACAACTAAATATTGGGATCTAGAAAAAAAAATAATTGAGAAGCCTATAAATAAATCAATCAATGATAGTTATTTATTAAAAAAATTAGAGAATTTATTAGAGGAATCAATTGAACTTCAACTTAATGCAGATGTTCCAGTAGGCATGCTTCTCTCTGGTGGCATTGATTCTAGTCTCCTAGTGGCCTTGGGATCAAGAAACCATAAGAATCTAAATACATTTAATGTTTCTTTTCAGAATTATGATGAATTTAATGAATCTAAGCATGCAAAGCTTATTGCAGATCACTATGATTGCAATCATCAGGAAATTGAATCATCTAATATAAAACCTTCTATGTTTGAGCAATTATCTGAATATTATGACGACCCAATCTTTAATACCTCAATGATACCTACATTTTTGCTGTCAAATGCAGTTTCTAAATTCAGCAAAGTTGCTATTGGAGGAGATGGAGGAGACGAATTATTTGGTGGTTATCCTCATTATAATAAGTTTCTTAAAATGCATAGAAAATATTCATTTATACCTCACTTATTAAGAAGTAGTATTAGTAATTTTTTGCAGTCATTTTTACCAATTGGCGTGAGAGGTAAAAAAACATTAGAGTTCTTTGGAGTTGATTTTAATAATTATTATCCTAATATTGCTGAGTTTTATAACTTAGACGAAACAAAAAGAATTTTTAATGCGCCTATAAATCTCTCAAATCAGAGTGAAAATTTATTACTTAATCCTATTATCCCTATAAATAATATTGTCACCAGTAGCACTTATCATGATTTTTCAAATTATTTAAAATCAGATCTTTTAGTTAAAATTGATAGGGCAAGCATGTCAAATTCTTTAGAGATCCGCTCTCCATTTCTTGACAAAAAAATTATAGAATTCTCTTTTTTGGAGGTTCCTTCCCATCTTAAGGTTGACAGGGATCGTAGAAAGATACTTCTAAAAATGCTTGCAGCTAAAATTCTCCCATGTAATTTTGATTTTAATAGAAAACAAGGTTTTTCTATTCCGATTAATGAGTTTTTGAATGAACCTATTTGGATGGATTATTTTTATCAAAAAGTATCCGATTCAGATGCTACCATTTTTAATAAAGATTATATTTTTAGGTTATTACGTACATCTAATTCTTATAGAAATAACGGAGAGCGCATTGCAGCAATTATTTTTTTCATATGTTGGGTAGAACGATTCACACCAAACTTTAATTAATTTAATGCATTCAAATATTCCTTGGCAATTAATTCAAGAGAGAAGTCATTTTTTACCATCTCATATGAATTTTTGCTGTATTTAGATAGGTCCAATGTATTCAAAATGAAACTTTCCATTGCCTCAGCAAGTTCTATTTCATTCATTGGTTCCACTAATAAACCATTATATCCAGGCATAACACATTCCCTGCATCCATGAACGTTAGTTGTTATTATAGGCATTCCTGTAGCAGCTGCTTCTAACACT
>MDTB01199771.1_pt1 | contig 12390 bp, 13 predicted proteins | sample 811161 | NCBI WGS metagenome assembly MDTB01 (sample SAMN05326650, study PRJNA326480) | marine metagenome | isolation source: seawater | place: Mediterranean Sea | collected 2009 | reverse complement strand
ATATATAATCACTTTTAGATAACTCAATGCCATACTTTACAGAATTGCCAAAACCTTTTTTATATATATTTTTTTTAAAAAGTATATTATCGTATAATTTTAGACCTAAAAGGTTTTCATTGTTCTTAAACTTTGGACTATCATCAATAATTATTATTTCATAATTCACAATTTTATTAAAGCTAAAAGCATTAATTAATCGATTAATACAACTTGAAATAATATCTTCCTCTTCATTATAAATTGGAACTAAAACAGTTATTGATTTATCTGACACTTTTTGGTTTATTGAATAATGTTGTCATAAGTAAAACATAAATTAATAATATACTTGTATTGTAGGTAGGCATATGAAAAACTAATATACTTACTAAAAATTGATAAGAAATTACAATGAAAAGAAATAGGCTAGATTTATTATTGAATAATTTTTTAAAGTTTTTTAAAAGGATAATTATAAAGGAAAAAATAAAAAAATATCCAATGATTTTTGTGATAATGGTTATTATAATTTTAATTGAATTTATTAGAGAAATTTCTTTAAATGCGGATTTTAAATTTATGATTCCATCGAAAATATTAAAATTGTAAAAATCATTTTCAGCCTGCCTAAGTTTTTCAATATAATCTTCTCCTGCTAGTCTAAAATTACCTAGATTCCCAATATAAAAGGGATCTAAAAGAAAAAGTTTAACTCCATGAAATACTTTTTTAAAGTATGATTTTGGATTATTAATTATGAAATTTAAAAAAGTAGTTTTCAAGTATTGGTCTATATTGACCTCAGTACTTTTTCTACCTTCTCCAAATTTATTTTTGATAATATTATTAAATGTTTCGTCTCCATCTTTTGGTGTTAATCTCCAAGGATTATTTGGTAGTTGTCCTAATCCCAAAACTAGTACATGTCCCATATTTGAGGACGTTTCTAGGTATTTTTGGTTTTCGGATAAATTAAATAAACCAAGAGGTAAGAGCATTAAATGAATTATAAGAAAAGAATTAAATAATTGGATTTTGTTTATAAGTGATAAAAAAAATAAAAAAAGACAAATTATATGAATCAAAAAGTAATAATCTGATCTGAAGTGAAGAGAAAATGAACAAATACCAATTGCAAAATAAAGATTATAACTTTTTCTACTTTTTATAAAATTTAATATAAGTATAGCTGATATAATAAATAAACTACTTGTTATACTTTTTGGCCAAAGTTGAGAATGGAAAAAAAACAAGGGTAATCCTATAATTATTAGGATAAAAAAAAGCTTATGACTGTTGAAGTTTTTTCTAACATAATAAAAAGCCATGTTTATACTTAATATTAATAATAAATATTGGACAGAAAGAATTAACAAGATATTATTAAATAACAAGGCTCTCAGAATTCCATATCCCCAAAGTGGGTGAGTTAAAGTTGTTTTTTTTCCAGTTAAAAAAAAATCAGAAAACTCCTGATGTAGATTACCAAAATAAAGATCAAAATTTATTGACTCTATATGACCCAAATAACTAAAAATTAAAATAAAAAGTAGCGCTGAATTTAGGAAGAGTATTTCTCTATAAATTTTTATATTTAGCAAGTTCATCAAAATTTAATTATATAATTTGATATTACTAGACTTCGTATACATAAATTCTTATGGTGGTTTAAATCTGATGAACTTATTCTTATATGAATATACAAAAATCAAGCATATTGAAAACAACCATTACTTATTTGATTCAAGGCAAGATTTAAGTCAGATAATAGATAAAATAAATTCATATACTGTAATAAAGAACAATGAATTTTCGAGATTTAAATTTTACATAAAAAATAAAAACAAAATAAAATCCTGCTTTTGTTTTGGTAATATACCGCCACCATTAAGTTTAAACGTAAAGACTTTAATTTATTTTCAGAATCTTAACATTTTACATTCAAACTCATTCAAAGAAAAAATAAAAAGAAAATACATAGCTTTTTTATTGAAGAGTAGATATGTTTTTATTTTTCAAACATCATATTCATGTATTTCATTCAAAAAAAGTGTTTCAAAAAAAGAGTTGAATTTTAAAGTATTTCCATTTTTTAACACAATTAAGGGAAAAAACAAAAATAAAAGACAGGAAAACTCCTATTTTTATCCTGCTGCGAAAACTAAGAATAAAAACCACAAATTGTTAATTAGCAGCTTTAAACTTTTTGCAAAAAAAATTAAAATCCCTGTTGTCCTTTATTTAACAATTACTGATGAAGAATTTTTAAATTGTCAAGAAGGTGAAGTTATGGGTGCCCCATTGAATTTAAAAATTATAAATCTTGGGAGTATTGATTTTAGAAAAGTAATTGAAAAATATAATGAAGTTCAATATTTAATATTTCCCTCAATTGAAGAAAGCTTTGGACTGCCATTAATTGAAGCAACTCTTAATGGCTGTAAGGTGATTTCATCAGATTTACCATTTACACATGAGGTAATAAAGCCAAGTTTAGTTTTTAACCCCACAGAAAAGAGTAGTTTAGTTAAAAAATTAATTGAAAGTCTTGAGTATACTGAAATAGAAAAGACTACGTTAATAGTTCAAAATAAGTTATCTAATCTTATTGAAGCAATAATTCTTTAAGTTAAATGATTTTAAAAAATAAATAAATGGCAAAACTACTATCAATCATAATTCCAGTTTTCAATGAGGAAAGTACAATTTTAAGAATACTGGAAACCCTAGATAATGTTGAACTAATTGATGGTATAAATAAAGAGTATGTAATTGTGAATGACTGCTCTACAGATAATTCAAAGGATATTATTGAGGAATTTTTGAATAAAAATAAATATAATATAAAATTCTACTCACACAAGAAGAACATGGGGAAAGGAGCAGCATTAAGAACTGGGATTAAGAATTCGGAGGGGGACTATCTTATTATTCAAGATGCAGATTTAGAATACGATCCTCAAGAATTTAATGCATTATTAAAACCTATTATCGCCGGCTATGCTGATGTGGTTTATGGGAGTAGATTTATCGGTGGAAAACCACATAGAATTTTATTTTTTTGGCATACTTTAGGAAATAAATTTTTGACTTTCCTATCTAATATCTTTACAGACCTTAATATTACTGATATGGAGACATGCTATAAAATGTTCAAATCAAATTTTATAAAAAGTCTTGATTTAAAAGAAAACAGATTTGGTTTTGAGCCTGAGGTAACCGCTAAAGTGTCTAGAATTCCTAATGTAAGAATTTATGAGGTGGGGATTTCATATTATGGGAGAACCTACCAAGAGGGGAAAAAAATAGGCTGGAAAGATGGATTTAGAGCTATATATTGTATTTTAAAATATAATATATTTAAAAAATAAAATATTATTTCAAGATAAATGGATTTTTCAAAGTCAATCATACTAATAACTGGTGGTACAGGTTCTTTTGGGGTTGCATTTTTAAATTTAATGTCGAAGTCTAAATTTAAAGAAGTGAGAATTTTTTCAAGAGATGAAAAAAAGCAACATGATATTAGATTATTGTTTAAAAACCCTAAAATTAAGTTTTACATCGGCGATGTAAGAGATATAAGTAGTATTGAGACAGCAATGCAAGGGGTAGATTATGTTTTTCATGCTGCAGCTTTAAAACAGGTCCCCTCATGTGAATTTTACCCACTTGAGGCTGTAAAAACTAATATTTTAGGAACAGATAATGTCTTAATTGCAGCGATCCAAAATAAGGTTAAAAAAGTAATTTGTTTAAGTACTGATAAGGCAGTTTACCCTATCAATGCTATGGGGGTTTCAAAAGCAATGATGGAAAAAGTATTTGTAGCAAAGTCAAGAACAACTAGTAGTACAATTATAATGGGCACACGTTATGGTAATGTGATGGCATCAAGGGGTTCTGTCATCCCTCATTTCTATGAACAAATTGCAAACAATCAGGAAATCACTGTAACTGACCCTCAGATGACTCGTTTTATGATGACGTTGGAAGATGCCGTGAAACTTGTCCTTTTTGCGTTTCAGTATGGTAATGCTGGCGATATTTTTGTTCAAAAATCTCCAGCAACAACTATCGGAGAATTAGCTGCCATAATGAAAAAAATATACATGTCTAAGGTAAACATTAAAACAATTGGAATCAGACACGCCGAAAAAATTCATGAGACACTTTTATCACAAGAAGAGCGATTTGTAGCCGAAGAACTAGATAATTATTTTAGGATCCCTGCAGACAATAGAGATCTGAATTACAACAAATATTTTTCAGAGGGTTCATCTAATACGATATCTCCTCTTGAGTATAATTCTTCGAATACAAGGCGTTTAAAAGAGGAAGAATTGATGGCGCTATTAAATAAAATCGGGTATAAATCTGAACAAGCCTAAATGAGAAAAATCAAATTAGTTACTGTCATTGGCACTCGTCCAGAGTTGATAAGATTATCAGTTCTAATCTCAAAGTGTGATCAGTTATTTGATCACGTTGTTATTCATACCGGCCAAAATTATGATTATGAGTTGAATCAAATATTTATTGAAGAGCTTAAAATTAGAGAACCTGATTATTTTCTTGAAGTTACTGGAGCTCATTTAGGAGAAACATTAGGCAATATATTATCCAATTCATTCATTCTTTTTAAAAAAATTAAACCAGATGCTTTGTTAGTATTGGGAGATACAAATAGTTCATTATGTATTTTGTCAGCTAAAAGATTAAAAATCCCCGTTTTTCATATGGAAGCAGGCAACAGATGTTTTGACATGAATGTACCTGAAGAAATAAACAGGAAAGTAGCTGACCATCTGGCAGATGTAAACTTAACATACACAGAAAATAGTCGTAGATATTTATTATCAGAAGGGTTTAGAAAAGATCATGTGTTTTGTACGGGATCTCCTTTAAAAGAGGTATTAGATATTCACAAAATACAAATCGAAAAAAGTAGTATTTTAAAAAATCTAAGCCTTCAAAAAAGAAATTATATAGTAGCTAGTATCCATCGTGAAGAAAATTTAGATACAGACAGAAATTTAGTTAATATAATCAAAGGATTTGATGCAATAATCGATAAATATAATAAGCCAATAATATTTAGTTGTCATCCGCGGACTCAAAAAAAATTAAATGAGTTTGGATTGAAGCTCAATAAAAAAATTAAATTGATTAAACCACTTGGTTTTTTCGATTATGTGAAACTCCAATCACAAGCTTTTATAACTCTTTCGGACAGCGGAACTATTTCAGAAGAGAGTGCTATGATGAAGTTTCCTGCAGTAATCATAAGAACTTCTACAGAACGACCTGAGGCAATTGACTTTGGGAGTATTGTATTAGGAAATATTGATGCTGAAACGATTGTTCAAGCTACAGAAATAGTATTAAATACATTTAATAAAGAGGAAATGGAAATTCCTTCTGAGTACAATACAACAACTGTATCCAATAAAGTAGTTCGTATCATTCAGGGATTTACCCCAATTATTAATCGAGAAATTTGGAAAAAGTAAATCCTTATAAAACACTTATTCTTGGCAGTACAGGGATGTTGGGGCATATGGTTTACAGAACTTTGTCAAAAATTAAAGGATATGAACTTTTCGATATTTCATTAAATGAAAAATTAAGTCCTAAGACCATAATTTGTAATGTGCAAGATACTATAGGATTGCATAAAATAATTCAGGATATAAAACCTGATTTTATAATAAATTGTGTTGGAATTCTAATCCAAAATAGTAATGAAAACAAAGAGAGATCCATTTTTATTAATGCTTATTTTCCACATTATCTCAATCTTTTAAGTGAGCAACTAAATTTTAAATTGATTCATATTAGCACAGATTGTGTATTTGATGGTGAAAAAGGAGGATATTCAGAAAATTCATTAGTAAGTGCACAGGATACTTATGGTAAAACAAAAGCTTTGGGAGAGTTTAATAATCAGAAGCATTTATGCATTAGAACTTCAATAATTGGTCCAGAATTAAAAAAAAATGGACAAGGTTTAATTCATTGGTTATTCAATCAAAAGGGTGATATTTATGGATTTAAGAATACTTTTTGGGGAGGAGTGACCACATTAGAACTTTCAAAAGCAATTCACTTTTCCATTCAAAATCAAATTACTGGGTTGTGGAATTTGACTAATGGGGAGTCTATTTCGAAATACTGTTTATTGGAAAAAATAATTAATCAGTTCTCACTAAAGGAGATTACACTTTTGAGTTCTTCGAGAAAGCTTTCAAATAAATCTCTTACATCAATTAGAGACATAAATTATAAAGTTCCTTCTTACGATCAAATGCTGATGGAAATGAAATTAAATTTTGATCATAATAAATCAATTTATAGTTATTTAATATGAAACAATTTGAACTAAAGGAAGTGGCCAAAAATGTCTCTAAAAAAATAAAAAGTATTAGAAATACTTCTTATTTCAATGAAACTCCCTTCCAACATTTTTTTATAGATGAATTTTTTGATGAGCTATTTGCTAACAAACTTTTAAACTCTTTTCCAGATTTGGACTCCCCAGATTGGGAACGATCTAACGACCCTGAAATTGAGATTAAAATGAGATCTCAATGGAAATCAGAGTTTGATTGCCCTGAAGGAATCAGCGATGCAATTCGAATTATGAATTCAGCACCATTTCTGAAGGCTTTATCAGAAGCTTTAAAGATTCCTAAACTGATACCAGACCCCTATTTTACAGGAGGAGGTCTTAATGTAACAGTCAGTGGTGGACTTCTAGATGTTCATGTGGATGGAAATTACCATGACGCTTCAGGTCTTCACCGCAGAGTTAATGCAATTCTTTATTTAAATCCAGGATGGCAAGAAGGATGGGGAGGAGAATTTGGTATGTACGATGAAAAAGGAGATAAACTTTTGAAAAAAATAGCTCCTTTGCATAATAGGTTTATGGTATTCGATACCAATGATTATAGTTTTCACGGTCTTCCAGACCCTCTTAACTTTCCAAAAGGGCATGCAAGAAGGTCCATAATATTGTATTATTACACCAAAGAACCAAGACCACAATCTAAAATTCAAGTAGATGCTCCCCATTCTGCACTTTGGAAGAAAAAGGGATGGACGGATAAAAGAGGTAATAAAACCAGAGACTTTGAATAAACGCCTGCGAATCCTTGTTATTTCACAGTATTTTCATCCAGAAAATCTCAGAATTAATGATCTTGTTTTTTCTTTAAGTGAAAGGGGACACTATATAGAAGTTTTAACCGGAAAACCAAATTATCCAAAAGGAGAATACTTTGATGGGTATTCTTGGAAATCATCAAAAAAAGAAATTGTCAAAGGAATAATTACACACAGAGTAAATATCATTCTAAGAAAACAAGGTGGTGGAATACGACTTTTTGCAAATTATATTTCGTTTGTTTTTTTTGGTTTTATTAAATTATTACAATTAAAAGGTCAATTTGATAAAATTTTTATATACGTTCCTTCGCCAATTACAGTTGGTATTTTAGGAATTGTAGCAGCGAAAAAGTTTAAGGCAAAATCCTACCTCTGGGTTCATGATCTTTGGCCTGAATCAGTTAAAGTTGCAGGTGGAATCAACAGTAAAATTATTTTGGGGATGATCGATAGAATGACTCGTCTCATTTATCGCTTTTCGGATAATTTATTGATTCAATCCCCCTTCTTTGTAAAATATCTTAAAGGACAAAAAATAGATTTAAGAAAAGTTATCTACTATCCATACTATGCGGAAGATTTTTACAAGCCGGTAGTGCCTGAACCTAAAACTCAACAAAAATTTCCTGACGGATTCAATATTGTTTTTGCTGGCAACATTGGAGTTGCCCAAAGTTTTGACACCATTGTAAATGCTTTCGAAAAACTAAAAGAGATAAAAATTAATTTGATCGTTCTGGGGGAGGGAAGGGATAAAACCCGAATTCAGAAAGTAATCAAAGAAAAAAAACTAGAACAAAGGTTTTATTTTTTAGGATCTTACCCTCCGGATGATATGTCTAAATACTTTGCTTGTGCAGATGCACTCCTAATCACCCTTAAAAAAGCAGAGATTTTTTCTTACACCTTACCGGGTAAATTACAATCTTATCTTGCTTGCGGGAAACCTATAGTTGGTGCGTTGGATGGAATAGGTAAAAAAATCATTGAAGAATCTAATTCAGGATTTTGTACTGACGCTGAAAATTCCACTGAATTATCGAAACTTTTTTTAAAACTTTCAAGATTACCAAAAGAAAATATTGACAAGTTTTCTAAAAATGCACTTTCTTATTTTAAAGACAACTTTGCAAAAGATAAACTACTTTTAGACTTAGAAAATATATTCAATGCGTAGTAATTTTTTAACCCTAAGAAAATGAAAGCAATTCTTCTTGCCGGCGGAAAGGGATCTCGACTGTTTCCAGTCACCTTGGGGGTGTCTAAGCAGTTGCTTCCAATTTATGATAAACCGATGGTTTATTACCCCCTTTCGTTATTAATGGAGGCAGGAATTCGAGAGATATTGATAATAAGTACTCCCGAAGATATAAACCAATACGAACGCCTGCTTAAGGATGGAAGTCAATGGGGTATAACTCTTCAATACAAAGTTCAACCCAGACCCAATGGTTTGGCAGAGGCCTTTCTTTTAGGAGCAGATTTTATTGGACAAGATCCTGTTTGCTTAATTTTAGGAGATAATATTTTTTATGGGTATGATTTTTCTGAGCAGCTAGAAACAGTGGTAGAACGAACAAAATTAGATCAAAAAGCCACTATTTTTGGCTATACCGTAAAAGATCCACAACGTTATGGAGTGATCGAGTTTGATGATACTGGAAATGCATTTTCAATTGTAGAAAAACCGGCAAAGCCGAAAAGTAACCTAGCTGTAGTCGGACTTTATTTTTACCCAAATTCTGTTGTTGAAGTGGCAAAAAAAATTCAACCTTCAGAACGGGGAGAATTAGAGATTACAGCAATCAATCAACATTATTTAGATCAAGAACTTTTACAGGTCGAAAAACTGGGAAGGGGTTTTGCATGGCTTGACACAGGAACCCATGAATCTCTTCTAGAAGCCAGTCAATTCATTGAAACAATTGAAAAAAGGCAAGGTTTAAAAGTGGGTTGTCTGGAAGAAGTTGCCTATCAAAAAGGGTTTATCACCCAGGAGCAACTTATTGCTCAAGCTAAAGAATGGTCAAATAACGCCTACGGGAACTACCTTATAGAAAGATATTCCTGATGAAAGTATTTTCTACTCCCTTTGATAATGTTTTTTTGATAGAACCTAAGGTACACGAGGATGAAAGAGGTGCTTTTTCGGAGCGATACAACCAAAAAGAGTTGCATCAAGCAATTGGAAAAAAAATTGTCTTTTGTCAAGACAATCAGGCGAATTCTGTAAAAGGAGTTATTAGAGGCTTGCATTATCAATTACCACCTTTTTCTCAAACTAAATTGGTAGAAGTACTGCAAGGAAGTGTTTTGGATATTATCGTTGATATACGAAAAGGCTCCCCCACCTTTGGGCAGCACTTTAGTCAAGAGTTGAACGATGTTAATCGACTTCAACTTTTGATTCCGAGGGGTTTTGCCCATGGCTATATTACACTTAGTGAGAGGTCCATCTTCCAATATAAAGTGGACAGTGATTACCATGCAGAGAGTGAAGGCAGTATAGCACCCGATGATCCAAGCTTAGGAATCGACTGGGGACTTCCAAAAAGTCAATGGATTCAATCTCACAAAGATAAACAACACCCCGGTATCAATCATGCATCCCTTTTTGATTTTAAGGCAGACTTGTATGACTAGATTTTTAGTTATTGGCGGCAGCGGACAATTGGGACAATGTTTCCAAACTATTGCAGACGAGTTTCCATACTACGATCTGTTTTTCCCAACAAAAAATGTGGTTGATTTAACCCGTCCAAAAACCCTTCAAACTTTTTACGAATCAAAACCCTTTGATGGAATTATTAACTGCGCTGCTTATACAGCTGTCGTCCATGCAGAAGAAAAACGAGATTGGGCGGATGCTATAAACAGCCATAGCATCCAAAATTTAGTTGAGTTTATTGAATTAAAAAAACTTTTTTTAATTCACTTTTCTACCGATTATGTATTTGATGGCGAGATAAATTCCTCTTACAAAGAGGAGGACCTTACCAATCCTATAAATACATATGGACATAGTAAAAGAGAAGGAGAATTAGTGCTTTCTTCTTGCAAAGGGACCCATACTATTTTTCGAACCTCTTGGCTTTTCAGTCCTTTTGGGAAGAATTTTGTCAAAACAATTTCAAAACTTAGCAAGGAAAAAAAGGAAATTCAAGTAGTTAATGATCAAAGAGGGAAGCCCACCTATGGAATTGACTTAGCACGTATGTTATTGAATAATATGAATCATCCCCATTTTTTTGACCATAAATGCTACCATTATGCTCAGGGATCGGCTACTAACAGGTATGATTTTGCCCAAAAAATTTTTGCTATTATCGGGGCCTCTACCCAATTAAAAGCTGTGACCTCTGATCAATTCCCAACCGTTGCACTCAGACCCAAAAACAGTATCTTAAATACCGAACGAATTGAAGAAACTTTGTCCCTAAAAATTCCCTCGTGGGAAAACGCACTGAAAAGATGTTTAAAAAGAATTCAATCCAATGAAACAATTTAAATCCATACTTGTTACGGGTGGAGCGGGTTTTGTAGGTTCACACCTAGTACGGAGAATGATCAATAACTATTCTGAAACCCAATTCGTTAACTTTGATGCTTTGACTTATTCAGGAGATTTAAGTAATCTCGAAGACTGTAGTTCTTTACCCAATTATCAATTTGTAAAAGGAAACATCAGCGATTTTAAAGAACTCTTAAAATTGTTTGAAGCACACAATTTTGATGCCATAATTCATCTAGCGGCAGAATCGCATGTAGATAATTCTATAAAAAACCCACTTGGTTTTGCTCAAACCAATGTGATGGGAACATTGAATTTATTAGAAGCAGCAAGAAACCAATGGAAAGATGATATAACAAACAAACTCTTTTATCACATTTCAACTGATGAGGTTTTTGGTAGCTTGGGGAAAGAAGGTGCTTTTATCGAAGAAACAGCCTATGACCCAAGATCCCCTTATTCGGCCTCTAAAGCGGCATCGGATCATTTTGTTAGGGCATATTTCCATACCTATGATTTACCGGTAGTACTTTCCAATTGTTCCAATAATTATGGCCCTGCTCAATTCCCAGAAAAACTCATTCCTTTATTTATCAAAAATATTGTAGAAAACAAACCTTTACCTGTTTATGGAAAAGGAGAAAATATTCGAGATTGGTTATACGTAGAAGACCACGTGGAGGCAATTGATCTTATTCTTCACCAGGGAGAAATTGGTGAGACTTATGTAATAGGGGGAAATAATGAACTAAAAAATATTGATATTGCACTCAAATTAATTGAAATTACAGACCGCTTATTAAAACGTCCAGAGGGTACATCTAAATCCCTAATTAGTTTTGTAACCGATCGTTTGGGCCATGACTTTCGCTATTCGATAGATGCCAGAAAAATAAAAAATAGTTTAGGATGGGAACCTAAAACTTATTTTGAAGTAGGTCTTGAAAAAACAGTAAAACACTATTTAAAAAAAAGTAATTTTTAATTTAAGATTAAAGACATGGCAAAATGAAAAAACTCTCGTTAAATCTTGGCATACTTATTCTACGTTTTGGATTTTCAATAGGATTAATGACTCATGGATATGGAAAGTTTTTAAAAGTAATTACTGGAAACTTTAAGTTTAGTGACCCAATCGGAATAGGTGTTGCTCCATCATTAATTTTAGCTTCTTTTGGGGAATTTATAGCGCCTATTTTTGTAATTATTGGATGGAAAACGCGATTATTTAGTATTTTCCCTGCATCTACAATGCTAGTGGCTTTTGCAATTGCACATTATGGTGATCCTTTTTCTAGAAAAGAAAAATCGTTAATGTATTTAATTGCTTTTATTGTTATCTATTTTATTGGCTCTGGTAAATACTCTGTTGACAAAGAATAAGGATAAAAAGAAAATTGCTTTGTTCCCAAAAAGCACTATATTTGCCGACCATTAAAAGAATAAAAATGTACGCAATTGTAGAAATAGCAGGGCAACAATTTAAAGTTGTTCAAGACCAAAAACTTTTTGTACATCGTTTAACAGATAAGGAGGGTTCAAAAGTATCCTTTGACAAAGTATTTTTGTTAGACGACGGTAAAAAAGTTTCCATTGGCGCCCCGGCTATTACCGGAGCTTCTGTAGAAGCAAAAGTGGTCAGTCACCTTAAGGGTAACAAAGTGATCGTTTTTAAGAAAAAACGACGCAAAGGATACCGTGTTAAAAATGGACACCGTCAAGCCCTT
>MDTB01048697.1_pt1 | contig 12390 bp, 13 predicted proteins | sample 811161 | NCBI WGS metagenome assembly MDTB01 (sample SAMN05326650, study PRJNA326480) | marine metagenome | isolation source: seawater | place: Mediterranean Sea | collected 2009 | reverse complement strand
TCTGCATCTTGTTCAATTGATCCTGATTCTCTTAAATCTGATAGTAAAGGCTTTTTGTCATCCCTTTGTTCAACTGCCCTTGACAACTGGGAGAGTGCCAATACAGGAACTGATAATTCTTTAGCAAGAGCTTTAAGTCCTTGTGTTATCTCAGAAATTTCTTGAACTCTTCCGTCTTTAAAGTTCGTTCCTCTCATTAACTGAATATAGTCGATAACAATCATATCTAGTCCATGAATTCTTTTTATTCGCCTAGCTCTATTACTAAGTGCTGCAATGGAAATCGCTGGAGTTTCATCAATATATAAAGGAAGCTCAGCTATATTTTTTGAGGTTTCGATAAATTTATCAAATTGTTCCTCTGATATTTTTCCTCGTCTTATATCATTAGATTTAATTCTTGATTGTTCTGCAAGAATTCTTGTTGATAATTGCTCTGAGGACATTTCTAAAGAAAAAAAAGCTATACAAGATTTTTCTCCTTTATTTTGAATATCTTTGGCAGCGTGAAAAGCTATATTTGTAGCTAATGCAGTTTTACCCATAGAGGGTCTACCCGCAATAATTATTAAATCTGATTTATGCATACCGCCTAACCTATCATCGAGATCTCTCAAGCCTGAAGGAACTCCTACAATTCCTTCTTCATTTCGATAAGCATTGGACGCCATTTCTATGGTTTGTCTCATTGCTTCATCAAATTTTACAATAGATGAACTAAAAGAACCTTTTTCAGCTAAATCAAACAGGGATTTTTCAAAACTTTCTATAATTTGCTGCCCATCATTATTCAAATCATTTAGTTTTGCAGTATCAATAATGTTATCAGAAATTTTAATAAGCTCTCTCTTAACATACAAATCATAAATCAGTTTTGAATATTCTATGCTTTGTCTTGATGAAGTAGAAAATTTTGTAATCTTTACTAAGTACTCAGGAATATTTAGCTCATCTTTTTCATTTTCGAAGTGATTTTTAAGAGTTATTGGATTTGCTAACATACCCTTGTAAATTAAACTTTCAATGGCACCAAAAATTTTTTGATGCATTGGATCGTGAAAATTTTTACTCGAAATTAATAGACTAATTTCATCAAATATTTCATTGGATAACAATATAGACCCAATGACTGATTGTTCAGCCTCTATATTATTAGGAAGTTCATTTAGTTTATTTTTAACTATATTTAAAGATTGAGACACACTTAAAATTTATAATATAGTAAGAAAAAAACAAATCTTAATTATTAATGTGGAAAAATATGTATAATTATTTTATTTCTTCTTGTGAAATAGTTTTAATTACAATCTGAGTTTGAACTTCTGAATGTAAGTTTATATAAACATCAAAATCACCGATAGATTTAATTTCTTTAGAGGGTTGTATTAAAGAAGGATTAATTTTAACTTGATCTATTTCCTCCAAAATTTTAGATATTTCTGTAGGTTTAACAGATCCATATAGTTCATTATTCTCAGTACTTAGTTTTTTAATTTCATATTGTTTATTTTTAATTTTGTCGTGAATTAATTTAGCCTCTTTCTTCCTGTCTTGATCTTTTTTATCTAATTCCTTTTTTATTTTTTCAACTTCTTTAATATTTTCTTTGGATGCAAAAAGGGCTTTTTTTTTAGATATAAGATAATTTCTAGCAAATCCTCTCTTAACATCAATTATTTCACCAACTGATCCAATTTTTCTTACATTTTCTAATAAAATAACTTTCATTTTATAATAAAGCTAGGTTTCTAGCTCTTTTAATTGATAAAGATAATTCTCTTTGTTTTTTTTGACTAACAGATGTAATTCTCGAGGGTAAAATTTTTCCATTTTCTGAAATATATCTTTTTAATAGCTTTATGTTTTTATAGTCAACAACAGGAGCACCTTTTCCTGAAAGAGGACATTTTTTTTTAAATTTATATTTTTGATTTTGAAAAATACTAAGTTTAGCAAAGTTACTTTGCTTAGTCTTTTTTTTATTATTTCTTTTTTTCATGTAAAAATTTATTTCTCTCTGATTTCTTTATCATCGATTTTTTTAAAATAGTCGGTTTCCAAATCAAATTTACTAACTTTCACCGTTAAAAATCTAAGCAAATTTTTGTCTATTTTTTCGTTTTTTTCGAGCTCAGTCAATATTTTGTTATCTGCTTTAATTTTAAAATGGATATAGTTACCTTTTTTATTTTTTTTAATCAAATATGATAAATTCATTAGACCCCAGTTCTCTAACTTTACAATATCACCATCAAACTTTTCAACAATTTTAGAATATTTCTCTCCAATTTGCTTTAGTTGTGAAGGACTCACGTCTTGTCTTACTATAATTGTGTGTTCATATAAGTTCATAATATTTCTTTTAAAAAAGAGAGGATATACTATTATAAGTTTTTAATTACAATATAAAAAATAAGGTTTTTACTTATATTTTCTATGTTTTCTGTTTTATTTCCAGGCCAAGGTTCTCAATCAGTTGGAATGGCTAAAGAATTATATGATAATTTTGATTATGTAAAAGATCTTTTCAATGAAGCTGATGACACACTCAATTTATCAATCAGTAAACTAATTTTTGAGGGTCCAAAAGATTTGTTAGATCAAACAGAAAATACACAGCCAGCAATTTTTTTAGTAAGTTATTCAATTTTTAGTGTAATAAAAAAAGAAACAACATTTGATATTAGTAGAGCTAACTATTTTGCTGGACATTCTTTAGGAGAGTATTCTGCCTTAGCATGCGCAAACGTTATCAATTTTAAAGAGACCTTAAAACTATTAAAGACTAGAGGTAACGCTATGCAAAATGCAGTTCCGCATAATGAAGGTGGTATGGTTGCTGTTTTAGGTGAAACAATTGAAAATATTGAGGAAATAATTCAAAGTAATAAAAATAATTTTACATGTTTTTTGGCTAATGATAACTCAAATGGCCAAGTTGTTTTAAGTGGTAAAATTGATGATATTGAAAAGTTTATAAATGTATTAAAAGAGTTAAAAATTAAAAATATTAAATTACCAGTCTCTGCACCTTTTCACTGTGTATTAATGAATCCTGCTACAAAAATTATGAAAAAAGAGCTTAGTGAAATTAAATTCTCTATTCCAAATAATATTATAGTTTCAAATGTAACAGCAGAGCCATCAAACAATCCTGAAAAAATTAGGAGACTTTTAATAGACCAAATTGAAAAACCAGTACGCTGGAGAGAAAGCATAATAAATATGATAAAACTTGGAAATAATAAATTTATTGAAATTGGCCCTGGTAAAGTTTTATCAGGCCTTGTAAAAAGAATTGATAGAAATGTTGAATTAATTCAAGTAAATAGTATTGATGATCTCAGTAATTTAAAAAATTAATGATAAATCTAAAAAATTTAAACATAATTTTGACTGGAGCTACAGGAGTTATAGGAAACTCTATTCTTGATAAATTGATTTCCGCTGGTTCAAATGTTTTAGCAACAGGTACAAATGAGCAAAAACTGAAAATAATTGAAGATAAGTATAAGGACTTAAATGTATTAAAGTTTGATGTAACTAATCATGATAAAATAGAAAAATTTGTTGAAGATTGTAATAAAATATTTTTAGGTAAAATTGATGTTTTGATAAATAATGCGGGAATTACCCAAGATAATTTATCTATAAGAATGAAAGATGAAGAATGGAAAAAAGTCATTGATATCAATTTAACCTCAACATTTCTAATTACTAAAAATGTTATAAAAAAAATGTTAAAATCAAAAAATGGAAAAATAATAAATGTTACCTCTATAGTTGGGCACACGGGCAACATTGGCCAAGCAAATTATTCTGCATCAAAAGCTGGTATAATTGCAATGTCCAAAAGCTTAGCACTTGAATATGGAAAAAAAAATATTACAGTAAATTGTGTGTCTCCAGGTTTTATTGTCTCTGATATGACAGCTAAAATTAGCGATGAGCATACAAATTTAATGAAATCGAGGATATCACTTAATAAATTCGGTAACCCTGAGGATGTAGCCAATTCAATTGCGTTTCTAAGTTCAAATTTGTCAAATTATATAACTGGAGAAACTATACATGTTAATGGAGGCATGTATTTTAGTTGACAAAATAGATAAAATATTTATTAACAAATTAACTATAAGGAATTAAATGTCAGATGATATTTCAAGCAAAGTAAAAAAAATTGTTGCGGATCACCTAGGTATAGATGAGGCTAAAGTTAACGATGACTCTAGCTTTATAGATGATCTTGGAGCAGATAGTTTAGATACAGTAGAGCTAGTAATGGCTTTCGAAGAAGAATTTGGATCTGAAATATCTGACAGTGATGCAGAAAAAATTTTAACTGTTGGAGATGCAGTAAAATTTATAGAGAACAAAGCTAACTAATTTTTTTACATAAATGGCCGAAAAAAAAGCAGGGATGATCGTTATTCTATCATCTCCCTCGGGCGCTGGTAAAACCACTTTAGTAAGAAAAATTTCATTAAGAAATAATTTTAAAATTTCAATTTCACATACCACCAGAAAACCAAGAGTAAACGAAAAAAATGGTAGAGATTATTTTTTTATAAAAAATAAAGAATTTCAGTCTCTTATAAAAAAAAAAAAATTTTTAGAACATGCTAAAGTCTTTAAAAATTATTATGGGTCTTTAAAAGAAACAGTAACTGATAAATTAAAAAAAGGAGAAAACGTTATATTTGATATAGATTGGCAAGGTACACAACAAATATTAAATAAAAAATTAAAATATAAAATTTTAACAATATTTATACTTCCCCCATCAAAAAAAGAATTATTTAATAGATTGCTTAAAAGAGAAAAAAAAGACAAAAAAATTGCAATTGAAAGAATGAAACAATTCAAGGAAGATATTATGCATTGGAAAGATTATGATTTTACAGTTATAAATGATAAAGTCGAATTGTGTTATAATGAAATAGTCAATTATATTAAAAAGCAAAAAAAAAGAGGAAAAACTCTAGGCTCTTACAAAAAAATTATTGAAGATCATATTAAATATTTAGTCGATTGAAGCCTCATATATTTTACAAATTTTATAGTAGATAACATTATCAAGATTTTGAGGCCTTAAATTTAAATTTATATCTAATTTTTTTGATATATCATCAAAATTTTCAAACAAAAATTTTAGAGGTTTTTTTATCATTTTACGTCTTTGGCTAAAAAAAATATTAGTAATATGTTCTAGGTTTTTAGGATCTCTGAAATTGTAAAAATTTTTTTGAGGTGTAAATTTTAATAATGAACTTCTTATTTTTGGAGATGGTTTAAAACTATTGGGTTCTATATCCATAATCTTTTCCACTTTCATCTTCCACTTTGATATTATAGATAGTCTTCCATAACTTTTTGAATTTGTTTCAGCGATAATTCTATCAGCAACTTCTTTTTGAAACATTAAAATAAATTTTTTACAAAAACTTTCTAGATTTTTAATTTTTATCCATTTTGTTAAAATTTGCGTTGAAATATTGTATGGAAGATTTCCAAATATTATTAATTTTTTATCAGAATATTCTGAGTAAGAAAATTTTAACATATCCTCATTAATTACTTTTATTCTATCTCCAAACTTTTCATTTAAATGATTAGCTAATCTAATATCTTTTTCGATAACAATAAATTCTTTTGGCTTTTTCTCCAAAATTTTTTCGGTTAAATTGCCTAAACCAGGACCTACTTCTAATACAATATCTTGATTATCAATCGTTCCTAATTCAGTTATTAGATTAATAACTTTTTGATCGATCAAAAAATTTTGTCCTAAACTTTTTTTAGGAGAAATAATCATTTAATATTTTCAAAAAAATTAAAAGCACAAAAAATCGAGGTAGGATCTGATTTATTTTTGCCAATCATTTCATAATTTGGGCCATGATCAGGTGTTATTCTAATAAATGGTAAACCAATTGTAATATTTATCGCATTAAATTTAAATAAAGTTTTAGCAGGAACAAGAACTTGATCATGGTACATTCCAATAACGACATCAAACTTTTTTATATTTTTATCTAAAAAAAATGTGTCTGCCGCAAATGGACCTTCAACATTTATTTTTCTTTTTATTAGATATTTAATTGCTGGAATAATTTGATTTTTTTCTTCGCTTATACGATCTGTGGTTTCACAATGTGGGTTCAACCCAAGTATTGCAATCTTTGGTTTTTTTCTTAATTTTAATTTGTAAAAATTATTTAATTTCATTGCATTATTAATTATTTTTCTTTTTTTTATGAATTTATTTACGTATTTTATTGGGACATGAGTTGTTAAAGGGTTAACAGATAATTTTTTGTTATATATTAACATTACAGGATCAATCGAATTAGTTTTTTTAGCAATATATTCTGTAATTCCAGGAAATTTTTTTTTTAAAAAATGTCTTTTTGATATCGGTCCATTTATTAATCCAAAAGCTTTATTATCTTTTATTAATTTTAGACCAATGTTAAAACAATCCTCAATATATTTTATAGAATGTTTAGATATTTCTGAAAATGCATTTTTAAATTTATAATCTACATTAATTATATTTATTTTTTTTTTTAATGAATTTTCTATATTCGTAATTTCATTAAGTTTTATCTTATATTTAAGCTTTTTCATTTGTTTTTGAAATAACTTATTGTTCCCAATTAAAACTATTTTATTTTTGATTTTTGTAAAACTTTTAGAATTAAAATATTTTAATAAAATTTCTGAAAATGTTGAGTTAGGCTCACCAAGAACAATCAAAATTATTTTAGTATTCATAGATATCTATATTTTTTTTAAGCTTTTTATAATATATGGTTGAGAAGTTATTTAATTGTCTATTAGTTTCATTATTAATTAACCTTTTGAGCTGTTCATCAATATTTATTTTTTGATTAAATTCTTTCTTGTCATTTAATTTTATAATTATAAATCCATTTTGAACTTTTATTGGTTTAGTGACCTGGTTAATATCTAATTTTTTAATCTCGATACCTATTTTACTTGAAATTTGTAACTCATTAACCCATCCAATTAGCCCACCTTTTTTTGCTGTACTAGCAATACTGTAAATATTTGCAGTATTTTCAAATCCTATTTCGCTTATACTTTTGTTAATATCGGATATTCTTTGTTTAATATTTTCACCAATGCTTTCAGCAAAAAATATCTCAGATAGATTGTATGTAAATTTTTTTTTATTTTTATTATATTGACTTAAAATATTAGTCTTTAGTTCCTCTCTATTAATAACAACATTCTCAGAGTATTTTTTAAATATTAATTGGTTCCATAATGCTTCAACCAACAATTTTTGCTTAATATTATTGTAATCTAATTTTTGGTTATTCAATATTTGAATGAATTCTTCCTTATTTTTTATATTTTTTTTTAATAATAAATTATTTTCTACAACATCTAACAATTTTTCATTTTGATCTAAACTAAATATTCTCTCAACTTCTTTTTTTTTTATAATTTCATTTATCAAAGAATCTATAGCTATTTTATTTATTTGTGATTCTTCTAATTCTAATAATTTAGGATTTAAAAAAAATAAATATTTTTTTTCATCATCTATATCTAAATTGGTAATTATTTCATTTTGTAATTTTACTTTAATTTCTATTAAATTAGCTTGTGCATATTTTATAAAACTCAATAAAGTCATTATAAAAATTAATAATTTTATTTTGTTCATTATTTCTCAAAAATTGTATTAGCTGATCCACGAATTTCTGCGAATGGAATAAACCTAATCAAGAAATATAAACTCTCATCAGGCAAAAGGTTTCCATCTCTAAAAAATTTTTTTTCGTATTCAAAAGATGCTGACAAACAGTCAGTTTCGTATTTATACGCTAATTTATAGAATTGAGTAAAATCATCTTTTAGATCTTTTGTAGTATCAAATTTTAACGAATGTTCGTCTGAAAAGTTAAACTCCGTATTATTTGATATTAATTCCGAGTTTCCAAGTTCATGGTTCTCAGTAATATAATTAAAGGTTGTTACAACTTTATTTATTCCCAATTTTGCAGTAACTGCATCATAATTAGAGAAATGAAGATCTCTATCATAAGAAAAGTTATAACTAATTTCGAATTTATCATTAAATTTATAAAATATGTCCCCAACAAAGTCTGATCGAGTTTGATCTAACTTAGGTTTGCTTGGTAATGTTGTATTTTTTTGGTCTCTAAATATATTTCCTATATTAAAACCCAAAACTTTATCATTTTCAATATTTTGTTTTTCAAATTCTAAACCCAAAGTAATAGATTTACCCTTTTCAACCATATCTGATCTACCTATTCGATTTGGAGAAAAAATATTACTGTAGTCCATTCTTGAGCCTGTTGCAGATATATTTTTTCCATTAGTTGGACTAAATCTAAATTGAGCAATAGGTTTTAAGAAATTATTACTCTTATCTAATGTTTTTTTAAGTGGAAGTTCTGATTTTAATAAAAATGTTCCAAAAATTTCATGATCATTTTTATTTTCATAAACCGTTGAGTTCTCAGAGTAAGTATTAAAATTTTTTAACAAAAAACTGTAATTTGATACTATTCCACCCGTAGATATGATATCATAAGTTTCAAAATTAAAATCGTTATTAATCAGTGTTTCATTTATATTTGTATCATAAATTTTCTGATACCCTGAAGACGAAAAATTAAATTGACCATTATAACTTTCATCTAAATCAATATTTTTGTTAAAATCAAAATCAGGAAAAACATATTGGAATTTATCATTATTTTTTTTTGATAAATCCTCATAAACTCTTACTGCACTTTTTAGTCTGGTATTACTATCTATATTCTTTTCTATTAAAAAATGAGATGCTAAAACACTATCACTTCTAATAACTGGCGTATAACTTTTAATGTCATGTATTTTAAGATAATTATCATCGTTCACATTTTGTAGTAATAAGTCATAATTTGTATCATCAAAAGAACCGTCGAGCCGAATATAAACATGTGAACTTGTTTCGTTTTCGTCTCGATTAAAGCTAAAATCAGTTATTAAATTTGAATTTTTAAAAGCTTCTCTATACTCTGTATGAAGAATAAAATCATTATCCATATATATTCTAGGTTTAAAGGTAAGGTCTTTTGAATTAGATAAATTATAAAAATATGGAATATTAATTGAAGATCCTAAATTACCTGATCCTTTATAAAATGGGGTTAAAAATCCTGACTTTCTTTTCACCGATGGATCAGGGTGACTAAAATAAGGTATATAAAAGACTTTTTGATCAAAAACTTTAAGCCAAGATTTTTCATACTCAAACAACCTCTTAATTTTGTTATGGGTGAATATTTTACTTTGCATTTCCCATCCTCTACATTTTTTATTTTTTTTATTACATGTGCTAAAAACTGTTTTGTATATTTTAGTGCTTTCGTCATTTGAAATAACACTTTTTCCTCTTAAAAGAGGATCATTTTTTTCGTTACCAAAAAAAGAGTCCTCAAATTCTACAAATACTTCTTTTCCAATAATTTCATTAATTTTGAGCATAATTTTTGAATTTTCAAAAAAATACTTGTTAAAATTTTTATCTGTTACAATTACCTCTTTTGAGGATATTAATTCGGGAATTAGATCAAAAATTAAACCTTTTTTAAAAAGAAAATTATTCTCATTTTTATCAGCAACCGTAGTATATTCATTGCTTAATATCTTATTTAACCTTCTATCATACAAAACATCAGACGAGTTAATTTTATAATTTTCATCATTTGTTATATATGTATCACTTTTAGAAAGTATTGTATTTTCTATCTCATTGTAAATTATTTTTTGACTCTCAATATAAATATCGTTTTCGTTGTCAAAATATTTTACATCGTCAATAATAATTAATTCAGAATTTTTTTTATCATAGATAAATTTATCTCCTTCAATTATTAAATTACTAGACGGTATTTTTGCTTTTCCTTTAGTTGCAAATATCATATCTCCATTTTCTTCAATTTTTATATTTTTAGAGTCAAAGAGAATTGTTTCAGCTCTAATGTTTGAGACAAAAAATACTAAAGCGAAAATAATAAAGTTTATAGAATATTTAATTTTCATTTAACTTTGTTAAACCTAATGAGCATATTAAAAAAATTAGTATTTGAGGTAGCCATACTGCAGCTTCTACAGGTAAAGTTTCATTCTTTCCAAATAAAATTAAAAAATAATTAATATAGTAAAAAATTACTGAAACCAATACCCCTATAACAATTAGGAAGAATTTTGATTTGATAAAAGCTAACTTAAACATTAATAATGCTCCGATTATAGTAGTTAATGTTAGATAGAACGGGATACTGTATAATTTGTTAAGATGCAATTTAACCTCAGTTGCTGAATATCCTATAGATTTATAATTTTCTTTTAGCTCAATAAGCTGAAGAATATTTAAGGAGTTAAGATTTGAATATAAATTTGAAATTACTTCACTATTAAATGTTGATGCATATTGGTAATTTTTAAAATTTTGCACATTCTTTTTATCTTCATAAATTTTTACATTTTTCAAAACCCAATTTTTTCTGATAATATTTGCCTCTTCCGATATAATTGTATTTATTAACCTATAACTATTATCCAGTTCAATTATTTTTAAATTTTCTAAATTATCAACTTTATAAATTTGAGCATTTATAATAAATATTTTTTTACCATCATCACTCTTTTCTTTAATCCATAAACCATCCTCATTAACTACTGCTAGATGGTCTCCAGCATCTGAATGTTTGTATTTTATATTTAAATAAAGGTTTTTTAAGTTTGCTGAAAAAGAATAATAAACAATTATAATAATAATTCCCGTAACCAATGAAACAGTTGAGATAATCAAAGTTATTTTAATGTTGTTAATTCCATTACTTCTAAGTAATTCAATTTCCTCATTTTCATAAAGATTAATAAAAAAAAACATTACACCTAATAAAAAAATAAATGGAAGAATTTCAAAAATAATTGAGGGTATATTAAGAATTGTTAAAATAATTGGATAATATAGTTCATTTTCTTTATTTTCAAAATACTTAATCTCTTCAAATATATTTAAAAAAAAACTTAAAAAAATAAAAACAATTAGAATAGTAAAAATATTTTTTAAAAAGAGTCTTGTTAAATAGTTTTCATATTGTTTTAACATTATAGATAACCTAACTTAAATTTTGTAACTATTAATAATATAATGTAATAAATAAAAACTAATATTAGAGGTAGTGATAATATTAAATATGAAATATTCATTGAATTTAAAAAATATTTAATACTTAGTTGAGATATAATAATTATTGTTACTCCAATAAGAAAAATATTTATTTTATGTAATTTAAAAAAATATTTGGATTTAGGTTCTATCACTAGGCTAGCAGCAATAAGTGAAATTATAAGTATATAAAATGGAAGCACTAACCTTTTATACAATTCTTCACCTATTGATTTTACTGTTCTTTCATGGCACGCCTCATTTTCTGGACTCCTTATAAATTTATTATTAAACAATTCTTTCTTTAAATATATTTCTTTAATACAATTTAACATCGTAAAAGAGTTTAGTTCTTGAATTTTTTGTTTTGTAATTGATTTAGTTGAAAAGTTTGACAAATCATAATCTGTCTCAGAAAAGTTTAGAGTATATGCATTATCTTTGTTAATATTCGTTATTCCTCCGTTATAAAGTCTTAATATATATTTTTTATTTTTTTTTAAAATAATACCACTCTCTGAAACAATTATTTTTGATCCATTATCAATTTTTTCATTAATATAAATTTTCTTTAGTTTGCCATTTTTTTCATAATGCTCAACTAAAATTGTAAGATTTTTTACAACATTAATAAATTTTTTTTCTGATATAAGTTTTGGAAAAAAATCTATGTTTGACTCCTTGATATACAATCTTCCAAGATTTTGTGATTTCGGGACTATAAAAAGATTTAAAACTAATTGTAAGGTTAAAAATAATATTGAAAATAACAAAATAAAATTAATAAATTTAATTTTTTGAATACCATTGTTCCAAAAAACAATTAATTCGTTAGAATTATTATACTTATTTATCACATAAAAAATTGATATAAAAAAAACAAAAATAATTGTCTTACTAAATATTTTTGGCAAGCTAAGCGAAACATAGTAGAAATATACATTTAAACTGTGCCCATCATCAGAGACTAAATCTAACAAATTAACTGCTTGAATTATCCATACAATAAATGTGATGCTAAAAGAGGCAATTAAAAAGAAATTTACAATATCTAGAGCAAATTTACGAAAAATTAATTTATTCATTGAAATTTATGTTTTAATAAATATACAACATTATCTAATAAAAATTTCAAAAAAATGAAGCTAAATTTAAATTTTGTA
>MDTB01215868.1_pt1 | contig 12391 bp, 11 predicted proteins | sample 811161 | NCBI WGS metagenome assembly MDTB01 (sample SAMN05326650, study PRJNA326480) | marine metagenome | isolation source: seawater | place: Mediterranean Sea | collected 2009 | reverse complement strand
GTGGTTGTTGGTTGGACAAATCCATATAGGTTTGAATTATATGAAGATGGAGAGTTTATACAGCATAGGGATTGGGACAAATCAGAATGGAATAATGGACTAAATCCTTCGCTACATCCAAAAATAGCTAATGAAATCATTACTGATACTATAATGCAAGATACAAATGTAATAATAAAATTTTTCAATCAAATTATTTCTCTCAAAAGTTTTTTAGATAATAAAAAAATTCCAAATTTATTTTACAATGCTTTTTTTCCATTTGATGAGAATACAGATAGTTATTTTAAGGATTTGATAAACTATTTAGAAAGTAATAAGAGTCAAAAATTTTATGGATTTGATAATCCAAGTACATATTTAGAATTGGAATCACTTTGGTCTAATGTTCCGAGTGATTATAAACAACATAAACAATTAGAAGTTTGTGGTATGGATAATCTCGATGAGACTAAACACCCAAACTCAGATGGACACCAAAAATGGGTAAGTTATTTATATGAAAAAGTTAGCAATATGCGTTCCACATTATAATAGAAGAGAACACCTTTCTAAATTCGTCCCACACATGGATGAGTTTTTTAAGGATAAGGATATAGAGTACAAGATATTTGTAGCAAATCAAGTTTATCCTGATTCGGTTAGTGGTTTCAATCGTGGTATATCTAAGAATGTAGCTTATGATGTTGCCCAAAAAGAGGGATTTGATTATTTCTGTTTCCACGATATCGATATGTTACCTGAAGATGATTCGTGTGATTATTCCTATCCTGAAATGGTAGAACATTTAGCCGTTCATGTAAAACAATTTGATTACGGATTGAAATACCAAGAGTATTTTGGTGGTTGTATATTGTTTACTAAGGAACATTATGAGAAAATTAATGGATACTCTAATGGATATTGGAATTGGGGGATGGAAGATGATGATATATTGTTTCGTGTAAAACAAAAAGGGTTGGCAAATAACACTTATATGAATCATGAAAGTGATAAAGAAATAAAATTTTTAAGATTAGATGGATTAAGTGATTGTGCAAAAATAAAACCAAATGATTCAATAAGAGAACTTACAGGACAAAGTTTTACTTGGGCAGTAATGGTTAGAGCCGAAGAGAGATTTGACATTCCAAAGTATTTAATAGGTGATATTGAAAACAGAGAGTTTGTACATCAAATGATTTTATCACGACCAAGTTTTCAAATGGGATTGGGATGGGATAACTCTGATGCCTATTCATTTGGATTGTTTAATCAAAAGAATGAACATTCTTATATGTGGTTGAAACGACATCCTGATGTGTGGACACATTTGATGATATCTGTAGATGTAGAAAGGGGTAATCTAAGGTTTTTTCTTAATGGTCACGAATCAGATTCGAGATTTGGTCATGGGTCGGAATCACCACTTAGGTTTAATCCACCACTAAAAAAGTATGGTGGTAACCCTTACGATATTGGTGTTGGTAAAACATCTACAGATGAATTGATTTATTTTGCAGGAGATATAGGTCAAATAGTTATGTGGGATAAATCACTAAGAGAAGATGAAATCAAAGAATTCTATTCAACTGATTACCCACAACCAAAAAATTCCGTATTATATTACGATTTTTCAAGAGTAGAAAATGATATAATCTATGATTTAAGTGGACAAGGTAATCATGCCATTCTAAAAGGTGGTTCGATTGAATCCGAAGTGATGGATAAGATACCTAACACTATGTTACCATATAGAAATCGACCTGGTAGGTTCTTCTCCCAACACCATACTCGTAATGATATCGTAGGTGGTAAGTTTACTCACCAAAAAGATACAAGTATAAATGAAAAAAGATTTGAAGAAGAAGTTAAAAGTGGGATAATCAACACAGATGAAGATGGACTTTCAGACTTAAATTATAGTGTAACTAATCGTGAACATTTATTCGGTACAAAACATGAGATTATAGATTTTAAGTGTGAGTGTGATATACCTGACCATGTGGAGTATTGATGATTTTTGCATTTGACTTTCCAAGAAAAGAAAATGATGAATATTACAGACCATACGAACATAGTGATACTTATACATTCAATGGATTGATAGATTTTGATGGAGATTATCCTGTATTTGGAAATGCACCGCCAAGTATTATAGAGTTATTGTATTCATATGAATTAGATTATGAAGTCGTTAAGTCAAGTGACATATGTAAGACAGATAAAGAGTTTTACTACCTATTAGAAACACAAGGCCCACCTGAAGGTTGGTTAGGAACTCAAGATAATTACAAAAATAGTTTACTATCTGGCGTATCGGAACAAATATTAGACTCAACAAGAAATAAAAAATGTAAGATAATATTGTGGTCTTCTAATGAAGGGTACGACCCCTTTCAAAATAAAATTTTTGATAAGATATATGAAGATTTAGATGAATTTAACATACCTCATTCACAATTTATCTTCATATCAGGTAATCTCATCATTGATACATTACATTTTACATGGATGAAGATGAATGGTAGAGACTCAAGTGGTATAAAATGTATTCCATTCAATAATGAGATATTTGACTTTTATGATAAGATGCAACCTGAGGTAAAATACGATAAGGATAGTAGTGAAAGGGATAAATACTTCTTACTACTCAATAGGATGCCAAGGATACATAGAATGGCACTAATGTCAATGTTACATAGTGGAAAGATGTTGGAAAATACATTAACATCCTTTCCATCAGAAAAACTATCACCAGCAAATTTTAGTAAAAAAACTCATCTATCAGAATATTTCAGTAGAATGATGAATTATAGTAATCAAGAAAAGAGTGATTACCTAAGAGCATGGAAAGATTTAGAAGATAATCATTTTCCTCTGATTGTAGATGTTGACGAGTGGGATACAAATCACTATGGAACATCAGTAGATTGGTTATACAACAGAACATTTTTTTCTGTAGTGGTTGAATCAATTTACGATGACCTTTCAGTATTTTTAGATGAAAAAATTTGGAAACCTATTTATAATTACCATCCATTTATAATGGTAGGATGTCCGAATTCGTTAAAAAAATTAAGAGAAATGGGTTTTCGAACATTTCATCCGCATATAGACGAGAGTTACGATACGGAATTCAATCATGGTAAGAGGATGAATATGATTTGTCATGAAATAAAAAAACTTTGTTCCAAAAGTTTCGATGAATTGAAACTTTGGTATAAAGAAATTTCACCAACACTTGAGCACAATAGACAAACTTTAAATTTTGATAGTAATAGTAAACAAAAAATATTAAAACAGATGTTAAGAGAAATACAATGAAGAATATTATCGATACATGGAATAAAGATGGATATGTAAATGTCCCCATCTTTACTAAAGACGAAATTGATAAAGTAAGAACGAGAGGTCTTGAGTTACTTAATGAACGAGACCCAAATTGGAGAGATAATTTACCAACGGGTTCCGAACCTTATCAAAATCCTCACTTTCAAGATGATATGTTTTATGAAATTATACGAAAAAAAGAAATTGTAGATATTGTAAAGAGACTAATACAAAATGATAATCCTGATTTGGGTGATTTTGATTTACAAGTATCTCAAACATGGATGTATTTTAAACCACCAGGTGAATTAGGAAGGGATACACATCAAAATAGTTTTTATGTTCATTGTGATTGGGGTAAGGCAATAAATATTAGTATTGCTATTGACGATTCCGATGAGGAGAATGGTTGTATGTTTTGGTATCCTGGCTCACATAATGATAAGATAAGTTGGCCTATAGACCATGATAAATTTGACTTAGAAAGACAGAAAACCAATCCAAAATCTTGGACTAATGAACGAGGAAAACCTTGTTACATTCCATCCATGTATCAAAATGGAGTATTGGTTGATAAATATCCAAAAGTGTTTACTCCTACTAAAAGTGGAAGTGTAACATTCGTTCATTCCCATGTGTTACATGGTTCAGAGGAAAATAAATCAAATCATAGGTGGAGAATAGCTTATCTTATTGGTTATTTTGTAAAAGGTATTTACCTTCATACAGATAGTAAAGATGGGATGAGGAAAAATCCAATCGATGTATAACTTTGTTTATACAAATGAGAATCCTGACTGGCCCATAGATATATTTCACAGATATTATGTTCATAGTCAGTTAGCATCAGGTTTGATTGAGACCGAAAGGTATCTCATTACTGATGAAGGTATTGATGACCTACACGACAAGACATTCATTTATCCGAATGGTAAATTCAACGATGAAATCAACAATAAAATAAAAGATTTACTCAAAAAGAAAAATTTTATTTTAACATTTAACTTTGACCACGAGGCCTTTTGGGGTGATTCTATTAAGGATGTACATAATTACATCGATAGGTATGATTTACCTTATCACAAGGTATTTGTAATCAGTTGTGATATGAATCTAAATAAAACATATGAGGTTGCAAGAAAAGAATACAGCTTGGCCAATCAAGTAAATGTCGTTTATCTTGATGCATTTATTTATCAAAATATGGATGTATTTTTCGAAGACCAAAAACTAATACATTGTGAACATTTTGAGAACAAACAACTCAGAGATAAAATATATGTGTCATATAATGGTAATCCAAAGACCTATCGTGTTAAAATGGTCAATGAGTTGATAAATAGGGGGTTGGACAAATATGGATTGATATCATTACTTCGTGATAAGAATCCACTTATTCTTGACAGAGATGTAATTGACCACGGTGACATGACCACACAGAGATATCCAATTGACCATTATGAACAGACTTATTTTTCATTAGTCACCGAAGGATACTTTTATACAAAAGGATTTCCCTCACATTATACACATATCTCATTGAAAACCGAGAAAATATATAAAGCCATGTTACTGAATCCTTATCTACTATTAGGTGGGTATGGGACTCTATCACAAATGAGAGACTTAGGATTCGAAACTTTTTCTGAATTATTTGATGAATCCTATGATGACATAAAGTCGGCTTCAGATAGATTCAACAAAGTATTAGAAAATGTAGAATCAGTTTGTAAAATGGATAGAAATAAATTAAATGATTTGTATCATAATGTTTTGGTTGATAAGGTAAAGCACAACCAAGATTTATATGTTAATTTTGACAGAGAGACACACTCCAAAGGTTTTTTTGGGCAGTTCAAATGGGAGATTTAGTAACCGTTTGTAGGTTTCCATATGATGACGAGTCACACCTACATGAAGATTTTTATATGTTCCAAGATTATAATGGTAATGGGCCTTACGATGAACTTTTTACAAGTATAGATAAAAAACTAATTGAAGAGGTTGATGGGAAATATTTACTATATCTTTCCACTCCTCATTTCCACAATAATTTTGTCTATGACTTTAAAGATGCTATTGAAAAAAATAAAAAGTTAAAATCCGACATCGTAAATAAAAAAGTAAAATTTTTATTTTTTAGAATCGGTGAGTTTGATAGTTATTCCGAAGGACAGTTTTTACACGATGAGGTATATGTAGAGTTTCTAAGTTTAATAAAATCATATGGTTGTGATGATAGTGATTGTATGTTTTTGAGTTTTAATTTCAACATAGATTACGCTCTACGAAATAGTGGAATAGTAAGTCGTTATCATAATTTCTGTCAACTAAATTTATACAATATTTTAAAGGATGTCAAGGATAATTTATTAAATAATTTTATTAAATCCGAACAACCAAGACCACACCACTATTTGTCCTATAATCATCAACCAAAACCACACAGAGATAAAGTTGTAAAATTCTTGATGAATTACGATAATGGTTTATTGTCATCATCACATAATAATTTATTTTTAGATGGTGATAAAGATGTTGAAAACTGGACTACAAAGAATAGAAATCTATATTATCATGCAAATAGAACACATTACAATACCACATATTTCAGTATTATTACGGAATCACATTTTTCAAATGCCGATGATATCAACAATTTATCCTTTACAGAAAAAACTTGGAAACCCATTACAAATTTTCACCCATTTTTTATAATTGGTGGTTATGAATCTATTAGTAAATTAAAAGGTATTGGATTCGAGACCTTTGGTAATTTTTTTGATGAGTCATATGATAAAAATATAGACAATTTATTTTTAGAATTGGATAGGATATTAAAATTAGACAGAAAAGAATTGCATGATATTTATTACAACATGAAAGATATTCTGATTCACAATTTTAATCATTTTTTTAAAATATGTGAAAAGGAAGTTAAAGACTTACAAAATGATTTGTTTGACTTTTGTTACAAGGAGTAGTTATGATTAAATGGTTCAAGACTTTAATTTATAAAATGAAAGTAAATTGGCAGTATCGTAAAAAGATAAAAGAGCTGAGAAAAAGAGACCCGTTTATTTACAAATGAGTTATAAATATGTAGTAGGTTGTGGTTGTAGTTTTTTAGAAACTCACCAGCCTTGGTTATTATCAATACCGTCTGAGAAATATGTCAACCTTTCCAAAGGTGGATGTGGTAATGAATTTATAAAACATCAACTTACTTTTAAAATAAGTGAGTTGATTTTCAATAATGTAAATCCAAAGGATATATTTGTTGCTGCCCAATGGACGGGCATCTCAAGGTTAGATTTATATGTTCAGAAAGGACAAACAATCACGCCAGGTAGCTTTCATCATGATTTGGAACCTACTCTTGTTGGTAGTCATGTGACCGTAGGTGATGGTGTCACTCCGTATAGAACAGACCATGCTCGTGGTTTTGTTCATAGTGGTGGTGGAAATAATCATGTGGGTCACTTTGAAGCTCAATCATTTCGTGAAGGATTTTTCTTAGAATACTACAAACGCTTTGCTAATGATTTGAATTCAATAAAAACTTACTTTGATAATGTTTTATTCATACAGAATTTATGTAAATCTCTTGGTATAGATTATGTTATGACTAATGCTTGGAATCCGTATGAGGATGAGGTAGGTGAGGAGAGATTTAACTCACGACATTTCAATCACATGGAAAGGTTGATTGACTTAAACCACATGGTTTATGTTGAGAGTAATTGTAAAAATATATCCACGGCAAGAGTTGATAAACTAAATAAGCATGGTGGTATGTGGCAGTATATTGTAGATAGGGATGGTATCAATTGGGATAACGACCATCCAAATGAAAAAGGTCAAAAGATGTGGGGTGATTATATAGTAAATGAACTCGATAAAAGAAAATTATTATGATAATAGTGACATCAGGATGTAGTTTTACTAATTGTGGAATGTCTTGGCCGTATCATATTCGAGACCATGAGGTACACAACATGGGAACTGTTGGTGCTGGAAACAGCTATATATCTCGTGCAATTATCTATGAGTGTGATAGATTATTGAAGGATGGTGTTGAGAGTGATGAAATATATCCGATAGTGATGTGGTCAGGTATTGATAGGTTTGAGTTTTTATCCACAAGTGAAAATCCATTACATGATGATTACACTTCAGGTAACAAAAATAGATGGTGGTTGTCCAACTATGTGAAAAATGTAGATGATTCGATTTGGTTGAAAAGTAGTATACCTGACCAACAATGGGAGAATGTTGCAACAAATGAGTTAATGAAAACCTATTGGAAGTATTTGTACGATAGACAACAGTCTTTTTTGTTAACACTTGAGAGTATATTAAAAGTACAGAGTTACTTCAAACTCAATGGATTTAATTACAAATTAAGTTGTTGGCAAAATATATTCAATCATTATAATTTTACCATACCAAACGGATTCAATCGTCAAGGAGATACACTAAGTGCTAATGAGATGTGGACAATGACATGGTTAGACAATACTCATTGGAAAAACAATAGATACTGGCCTGAAGAAATCAATTATCCAATATCTAAGGGAACACCACTACTCAAAGACTTGTATAAACAGACCACACACCTTTGGGACATGATTGATTTTGATAAATTTTGGTTTTACGAAGACGAACAGGTGGAGTATGGTGGATTGGCAGAATGGGTGTTGTTGTCTGAAAAGGATAATTGGGGAATGGAACATGATCCTGCACATCCAAAAGAATCTTCACATGAAAAGTTTGCAAATAAAGTAGTCAAGGAATGGATTGATGCATGAGATAATAAAAAGAGAACTCAAGGATTCTTTTGATATTATCCAATTCGATAATATGATATGGGATGGTCGTGCAAATTTCTATACAAAAAAACATCTAAATGAACTTGCCGATGAGTGTAACAAATTGGTGCAAACATTCGAAAAGGATGAAATAATTGCATTAAAAACAGGTGAAATGTTTAGTGCAAATGAAATCAATTATATATTAGACAAGGTATCACCTAATTTTCCAAATAAAAGATTTATAATTGTATGTAATGACAATAGAGAATTTAATTTTAAGTATGATTATATCAATGCCCTATCAGGTTGGGCCATAGTAAGAGAAACTTTTATGGCAACAAAAGGAAATCCTAATGACATTAAAAATAACAAAAGGTCTAAGTTATTCCTATCAAGAAACAATCGTGATAAAGAACATAGATTAGAATGGGTTGAGTTTCTTGAAAAAAATAATTTAAAAGATAAGGGATATGTGAGTGAGGGTTGGAATGGAATATTCTTGGAACATCTCAATAATGATTTTATTGAAACTGTTGAGGCATTTGAAGATAGTAATTATGAACATAATGAAAGATATCCATCGAGAGATGATAAGAGTTTGATGAACTTTTATAATGATAGTTTCTCTGAGGTGGTGTTGAGTTCAGAATACAAAAGAGTTGATATATTTGGTGCATTTTGTACTGAGAAAGAATGGAGACCATTTTTGATGTGTGTAATACCCATGATTGTTATGTTTGACGATTACGATAAATATTTAAAGTACGCTGGATATGATTTATTCGAGGATGTGATTGATACCTCGTTTTATCACAACGATAATTTACAACAAAAATTTCATATATTCAAGGAAAATTTTAAGATTATTGAAAATGATTTAACAATAGAAGGTAGGTTTAAGGACGATATATGGAAAAGGTTAAAGAAAAATCAATCAATTTTACTCGATGGTTGGGAAAAGTATTTTTGGAAAAGATATAAAGAGTTATAAATGAAGTTAGGTTATGATTTAAAGTTAAAGAATAGCTTTGTACCAAACGGAACTCCTCCGAAGGTAATCGATATAATGAAAACTAAAGACGACCCTATAAGTGTTTTTTATAATGGTTGTTACATAGACGAATTTAAACTTCAAAGTCCTGTATATCAACAATTACATATTTTAGATTGGTATGATGCATCTAAAACACCCTATGAAGAAAGATTGGTAGAGGATTTGGTAGATGAAAAATATTATTATGCTGTATCCCCATTTGGAACTGCTAATGGATTTATTGGATTGTCTAACACACAAATTAATTGGGACTTTACCAATAGTATTTCGCAAAAAGTATTAGATGATATCGAAAAGGGTTTATGTAAAATAGTCATTGACAAAGTTTCCGAAGGTCATCCTTATCAAAAACATTGGATTGAAAAACTACATTCACTATTGGAGAATAAAAATATACCAAGAGATAAAGTTATCTTTGCCACAAGTAATAATAGATTTTTAGATGATTACAAAAAAGATTTTAAAAATAGAATTGATGTCATAGAATGGACACATCATGAATTAGAAATACAATTGACTTATGAGTTTGTTGGTGGTTGGAAAAATGAGATGGATGTGGAAAGAAGTAAACATTTCATTTCACTCAATCATGGCAAAAAGAGACATAGAACCTCATTAATCAATACCATTATTAATAATAATTTTCAAGACAAGGGATACTTTAGTTATGTGGATAAGGGCATATATCTTGATATAGGTTCTGAGGAAGATAGGCAAGGAGATAATGATGTGTTGGTCAAATGGTTTACAGGACTAAACCACCTTTACGCTGACTCTTATTTTAATTTTACCACAGAAACTTTATTTCATGAACAATCAATAAGATTCTCCGAAAAAATATTCAAACCGATACTTTACCAGCAACCATTTTTAATGTACTCATCACCTTTTATGTTGAAGAAGTTCAAGGAATTAGGATATAAGACATTTGATGAGTGGTTTGATGAAAGTTATGATGAAGAAGTAGATGATGATAAAAGATTAGAAATTTTAAATGATGAAGTTGTAAGATTATGTTCACTTTCTCTTGATGATGTTAGAAAAATTTTTTTGGAAACAAGAGAAGTATCTGATTATAATATTCAGCATTTATTGAATTTAAAAAATAGAATACAATTACCATTATGAAATTGAATATAGGATACCAAGAAAAAGAAATACCAAATGGTTATTCTGATTTTTGTGAATGGTTGAAGCAAGATGGAATCTATCACAAGATAAAACTTTATGAAGATTACTTTGATTGTCAAGATGTATTGGTCGATGATTTTGACGAATTTTACTTTTTCCCAATCAATGGAAACAATCGTGATACTCGATGTTTAAGTAAAGATTATTTTTTTGGTCAGTATCTATCCAACAAAGTAATAAAAGATTTACAAAATAATAAATGCATACTTCATATAAATTGGTTGGTTGAACCTTATGTCTATGATGATACGGAAATAAAAAGATTAAATAACTTTTTGTATGAAAATAACATATCTTGGGATAATATCTTATTCACATCAAATAATTTTTCAATAGATTTTGATAAACACACAGCACTCAACTTTGAGGAATCATCAATCGAATGCGATACACATTATCTTGGGTTTAAAATGATTGATGAAGATATTAGTGATGATAAAAGACATTCTATTTTTCTATCTTTGGCAAGGTCACCCCATAATCACAGAAAATCATTGGTAGAGTTTTTTATGAAATACGATGAAAGAGATGTGATGTATAGTGCCCTTTGGAAGAACAAGAGAATTGATGAAAGATTTCACTGGCCGAATGTACATGATGAACAAGGTATGAATCATGGTGATAACGGTATTGATTTGTTAAATTATAAACAAGACCCTTATTTAAATACATACATTAGTGTTGTGACGGAAACAAATTTTGATAATAGAATCTTGCAAGTTACTGATAAAGTATTTAAACCGATAGTGAATTTACAACCATTCATTTATGTGGCGTCACAACATGGGTTACAACACATTAGAGATTTGGGTTACAAGACTTTTGATTTCATTGATGAATCATATGATGAGATAGAAGATGAATACATAAGACTAATGACTATCAAGGAAGAGATAGATAGGCTAATAAACTTAGGTTTAAGTGAAATACACGATACTTATTATGGGATATTAGATGTCTTAAAGTATAATAGAAACCATTGGTTGTCTGTTGGTAGGTACAGAGTTATAGAGGAATTAAAGGTTCTTTATGAAAAATATAAAAGTAGATAATCTAGCAGTATTTGGGTGTAGTTTTACATCATCACAGGAATCCAATAATCCAGTTGTAGAGTTTTCTCTTGTTGAAACAGGACATACCTTTGGTGATATAATTTCAAATCATTATGGTTGGAAATTTCATGAATGTGGTATACCAGGAAGTTCTAATTCATACATAGGTAATAAATTTTATGATTTTTTTGGAGAAAATCAAAATCTCATTGATAATACTTTTGTCATAATAGGTTGGTCTGAAATTCACAGATTACTTTTTTGGAATAATAAATTCGATAGATGGATGAATGTTGTTAATTTATCAGATGATTATGGAATAGATGAATATAGTTATAATGGTGAGTTTTTAAATTGGACGCCCAATTTTGGAAAATATCTCATTAATAGTTGGTCTGATAAAGAAAGAAAAAAATATACACAAAATTTTCTACTTAACAATTTTCAAGCTATCAATATTTGGTTAAATCAAGTTTTAGGTATTCAATCTTTTTGTAAAGTAAATAAGATTCCATATTATATGTTTAATAGTTTTTATAACTTTGATTATATCAATGAAGATGGACATGGAAATAATGTTGGTAAAGGCTCAAAAAATAGAATGTTATGGAATATGGTTGATAAAAAGTTTTTCAGCTTAGAGAGTTTTTCAAAGTTGATTGATTCAAATGAAAAGGAATATCGTATAAGTTCAGAAGATGCTCACCCTAACAAATTATGTCATAAATTATGGGGAGAAAAATTAATAAAATGGATTGAAAAGGCCTATGTATAAAGTCAATTTACTTGGAAAAAACACATTCACCTTTCAGAATATATTTCCATATGAATATCCTGAAGATGGTGATTATGATTTTGATGTATTCATAACTGATGCCTTTTATCTTACATTAGAAAATAGGTCAGAACCTTTGAATCTTAATGATTTAAAGACTAAAAAATTAATAATATTTAATTTTGATAAATGT
>MDTB01184489.1_pt1 | contig 12391 bp, 6 predicted proteins | sample 811161 | NCBI WGS metagenome assembly MDTB01 (sample SAMN05326650, study PRJNA326480) | marine metagenome | isolation source: seawater | place: Mediterranean Sea | collected 2009 | reverse complement strand
AAATATTCACGAATATCAGTCCAACGGTCTGGATCCGCCCCTTTTTGTTGAGTGATAACTCTCGCATCCTCTAAATGGCCCAGGCCAACATTATAAGCAGCTAGCGCCAGCCAGGTTTTATCCGGCTCAAGGATTCTGTTGGGTATTCTTTTTCTCATATTGAGAAAGTAAGTCGAGCCGCCCTCTAAGCTCTCATACGGGTCAATACGATTGCTGACACCGAGTTGGCGGGCAGTCGCTTGGGTCAACATCATTAAACCACGTACCCCTGTGGGCGAAGTGGCATTAGGGTTCCAGTGTGACTCCTGGTAGCTCATGGCAGCCAAAAATCGCCAATCAATATTTTTATCTTGGGCTACTTTTTTAAATAAAGGAATCATTGGTTGTAAGCGTGTTTTGATATGTTTTCTGAAAGTATGCGCATCTGCAAAGCTGAGCGCGGGTAAATGCTGATAATGTTTTTCCTCTAAGCGTTCCAATAAACCATTTTGCTTGGCCGCGCGCATAAACTCATTGACTGCATCCAGCAGACTGGTGTCTTTAGTCTTAGGTAGGGCCCATGCCAGCTTCTTATCAGAACTAATCTGCAGCGCACTTTTTAAACCAGGATAGAAGCGTCGATTCATTTGGAAGTCTATTGAGTCTGCGATAATGACTTTAAAATCGCCCTTGCTCACACGCTCAAACATGAAGTTGATATCAATATTTTCATGACTGCGCCATTCAACATGATCATAGTTCTTTGCGAGCGCTTTGATCGACTCCTGATGGCTACTGCCGTCAATCACATCTACGATCATGCCTCTCAGATCCTCAACTGATCTGGGTTTTTTGTTGCCTGCCTTATACACCAATAGCTCAGTGACATCATGATAGCTGTCAGAAAACGCGACATGCGCTTGGCGCGTAGGTGTGATCGTGATACCAGCAGCTGCGATGTGTGCGTCTTTTGCTTTAATCGTGGACAGTATTTCTGAGAAATCATCATTCACTATGATATTAGCTTGCACACCGATGTATTCGCTAAAAGCCGTTATCAAATCATACTCGAAACCGGTAGCCCCGTTGGCACCGAGGTAGTAAGTGGTGGGTGTGTTACGCGTGAGTATCGTGATTTGGCCCTGTCTCTGGACGCGCTCCAGCTCACTCAGATAGGGAAGTTTTACCTCTATCACCAGCACTGTTATGACAATTAATGCGAAGGCTAGAAACTTCAATGGCTGGCTTGATGGTGTCATTAACATAGGCTAGTTCAATGTCTGATTTGAGTTTGCGTAGCAGCGCCAATGTAATATCAATGAAACATAGGTGTTGCTACAGTCGTGGTTCTCAGCGAGTAAGGTCATTATGCGGTTTAGGTAGGCTATTATAGCCAAATGACATAGAATGCGTGAAGTACAACTACAGCATTGTATTATCTCAACACTGATATAGGGGACCCCAGTGAAAGTTACGTTCAGTATTATTTTAGCGCTTTTGATTTTGGCAGGGTGTAATCCGTTTACGGACTCAACCCCTGCGGTACTTGTTGTTGACCTAGACGCAATTGCTAAAGCATCAGGCCGCCAAGAATTGATGCAAAAAGAGTTAGAATTTGCCAATGTACGTCTCAGCGAGCAACTCAAACTGGTCGCATCACAACTTGAGAATGCAGTGACCGATGAAAAAGAAAAAATCGGAGACAAGCCATCTGAGGATGAGCGACAGCAATTTGATACTCTCCTGCTCCAGGCCCAGCAACAATTACAAAATTCAAAACAGCTCGCGGTGCAACAAGCGAATGTGTTCCGCTCGGAACTGATTCTGGAATTCAGACAGGAAGTTGCTGATATTGCGCAACAAATCGCATCTGACAGACAAGCGCAAATCGTTATGGTGACAAGTTTTGATGCTTTGTGGTTTGATCCGGTAGCTGACATCACGGATGAAGTTATAGCTATTATGCGTGCACGACCGCTCAGCTCTGGCCAACAAGACACAACAGAGGCGCAAACAGCACCACAGCAAGAACAGTCGCAGAGTCCATAAGCGAGGATATTAGTATCAATATGCCGAAGTTTGACGCTGACTGTATCTATCCCTGTTGGCCCTTGGTCGGCCAAAAAAATCTCATCTAAGCTCATGGATAGGACATCACTCCATGCTGGCGAGTTGGGTGATCTGCTGGTTGCTTACCTAGAGCAGCTGGGAGTGGACTATGTGTTTGGGGTGCCAGGTGGGCCTATAGAGCCATTCTATAATGCTCTCGCGAGAAGCGAGAGACGTGGCGGGCCGCGTGCGGTGATTGCACGGCATGAAACTGGGGCCGCATTCATGGCTGATGGTTACGCCAGAAACAGCGGCAAGCTGGGCGTGTGTTGCGGTACCGTTGGGCCGGGAACCACAAATCTGATTACCGGTGTTGCATCTGCGTATGATAATCACTCGGCGATATTAGTCATTTCTGCCCAGACAGGGATCACTAATTTTGGCAGAGGTGCCACTCAGGAATCTGCTGATACAGGGATAAATACTGTGGCGATGTTCTCGCATTGTACTCACTACAGCAGTTTGGTCTCGCATGTAGATCAATTCGAACAAAAGCTCATGGCGGCGGTCTCCGCTGCAGTCAAATCGCCCTGTGGGCCATCTCATCTGAGCATTCCTGTAGATGTGATGCGTGCCCCTATACACGCTCACCCAACGTTTGATTTAAATAGTCAGACTCAAATAGCACGTGTGGTGGATTACCACAAAGTAGCCGAATTAACAGAAAAATTACTCTCTAGCCATAAGCCGGTATTGTTGGTAGGTGAGGGTGCAGTCAGTTGTATTGATGATGTGCTCGCGCTGGCATTAAAGTTAGATGCCGCGATTATTACTACTCCGCATGGCAAAGGACTGATCAGTCCCTACCATCCCAAGTTCAGAGGGGTAATTGGTTTTTGCGGCCATCAAAGTGCGATTGATTTGATTAGTGATGCAGAGGTTGATCTAGTAGTGGCCATCGGCACAACTCTGCAAGAAACTGCGACTAACGCTTGGTCAGTGTTGAATATTATCAACCATCGCATGGTGCATGTCGATGAAAACGAAACACATTTGATACGCTCACCTCTGGCACAATTGCATGTGCTGGGTAACCTTTCGGAAATCTTTCTTGAAGTGCACAGGCTGCTGCATCGGCATCAACAGGCATTTGGAGAAAATAACCCAACGCAGGATCATCACGCCCTGACCAATTTGCAGGATGATGCGACAGTCAACTTTGAGCAACAAAACGCGCATAAAATTCACGATGACAGCACCCCAATCAAGCCGCAGCGTCTGATGTATTTACTACCTAAGATGCTACCCCCACACACGCGTTATTTATGTGATTCGGGCAATAGTATGGCCTGGTCTATCCACTATTTGCACCCGCATGACAGACGCTTGGGTAACCGACGCAGTCAACCCTCAACGCGAGATGGTAATCCGACACAGCGCCGTCTGGGCCGACGCGACAGTCACGGAGGAATTTTCTGGACATGTTTGGAATTTGGCTCCATGGGCTGGGCAATCGGGTCGGCTGTAGGGACGGCGCTGGCACGACCTAATACACCAACAGTATGTATTACTGGTGATGGCTCCGTCTTAATGTCGGGTGGCGACATTACAGTTGCCTTGCAAGAAAAACTAAATATCATTTTTGTGATTCTTAATGACTCAGAATACGGCATGGTCAAACATGGTCAACGCCTCGGCTCGGGCGAACCGATTGGTTACACATTACCCAAGATAGACTTTGTGAAATGGGCTGAAAGTATGGCCATCGCGGCCTATAAGATCACTTCACCTGCTGAGCTAGAAGAATTAGATGTGTCCGCTATATTGGCTGAGCCAGGACCAGTCATCCTCGATGTCATGGTAGATCCTGAGGAAGTGCCACCTATCCAAAATCGTATTCAAGCCTTGGGGGCGTTGGATAGCTAGGCTTGGTCACGCATATTTATAAGATGATCTGTAGTATTTAGACGATATGACGAATTTTCATATGCGATAATTTGCTAGACTGGACGCAGTCTTTTTATCTTAATTTTTCTAAATTTAACGATACATGGGGCAGGTTGTGGCGCATTCCAAACAAGAGCAGATATATACCAAAATATGGCATGAGCAATCAGAAGATGATAACCCCTTCGCCGCTCAGCGTTGTCTGTGTGCGGGCTATGATGTGTATGCCGATATTTTGCCCAATGCGAGTTGGCCTGAATATCTCTACTTATTATTTAAATTAGAACAGCCGCAAAATTGGCAGGCTTTGTTATTAGAAAAAATAGCCATTGCCATATCCAATCCAGGGATTCGACATCACTCTGTAAGAGCAGCCATGTCAGCCGCTGTGGGTGGTTCAACCGCAGCCTCCAGTCTGATGGCCGCCCTTGCCGTCGGTGCAGGTAAATTAGATGGTGCACGCGAAATTTATATCATGCTCGAGTGGTGGCAACATTGTCAGCAGGACCTGGCCAGCTGGGAAAAGTGTATTCAACAGCCACCTGCATTAGCGCGGCCCGATGTATGGGGCGAAATGGAACATATCCCAGGATTTGATCCTAATGGTGTCGAATGCGCGCTACCGGTCAGGCAAGTAATGGCGGAGCTAGCAAAATGTACTCAGGGCACGCATTTGTTTTGGTTACGTGAACATCAGCAGCAACTTGAGGCGTTGACAGGTCTCCCACTGGCGATGTCAGGAGTTATCGCTGCTGCATTCAAGGATCTTGCCATGTCGCCCGAGCAGGCGGAAATGTTGTATTTATTATTGCGTTTGCCTGGTGCGGCAGTACATGCTTTGGAGCAACGAAATAATGGCTGGAAGAAATATCCTTTCTTTGCTGATGCTGTCGAATTTACAAACGATCCTAAAACACCATCATGACCAAAAAACAATCACCCTTGTTGAATTTTGAAGATCATTGGCAAACAGCAATGGGGGGAGCTGTTTTGGGTCAGGAGCGAGTGGTTGTGCGCGGTAAAGATTTGTTTACCGAGCTTGATAAATTCTGTTGGCAGCAGTTCCTGTTATTTATGATCACTGGACGCAAATTTGATAGCCAGCGGATTGAGTTGTTAGAGAGACTGCTAGCGATATGTATTAATTATCCTGACCCGCGCATCTGGAATAATCGCGTGGCGGCTCTGGCAGGCACTGCTGGTAGTACCGCCATGTTGGCAACAAGTGCCGGGATGGCGGCAACAGAAGCTAAAATCTTCGGTGGCCAGTCTAATTTGTCCGCCAGTCAGTTTATTCATGAAGCGTTAGTGCGTGTGCAGGCGGGAGAAGATCTGGAGCATATTGTCAGGCTTGAGTTAAAGAAAAATCGGGCAGTATCCGGTTATGGGCGTCCTGTCACAAAGAAGGATGAACGCATAGCGCAAGCTGAGAGAATCATGCAGGAATACGATATACAGCGCGGTGCCCACACCCAATTAGCCTATCAGGTAGAGCAGGTATTAATGACTGGAAGATGGCATTATCAAATGAACATTAATGGTTTGATGGCTGCGGTTACGGCAGATTTTGGTATCAGTGCTGAAGAATATTATCTGTGGTTAGTGAATGGTTACAGCGCGGGTATTATTGCATGTTTTATCGATGCCAATAAAAAGCCTGCAGGTGCTTTATTTCCATTACGTACTGAGCGAATCAATTACACCGGTGCTGGGGATAGGGTTTGGGTGAAATAAGATATACATTTGGAGTGATTATGAAATTCAATCCGTGCTTTGTTCTGTTATGGCTAATTCTGTTGGTCTCGCTTGGCATCGCAGATGAGCTTGAGCAAGACGAATTTGAGGAAGATTTACTGGATCTATATGGTGATGAGGTCACAATCAGTATTGCAACCGGCACCGAACAACCTATTTCACAAGCGCCTGCAGTTGCCAGCGTCATTACCGCACGGGAGATTGCAGCCATGGGGGCGCATGATCTGGATGAAGTCTTGGCGACGGTGCCGGGGCTACATGTTTCACGATCAACTCTTGGCTACAACCCGATTTATACGTTTCGTGGCGTCTACACTGCCACCAACCCGCAAGTATTAATGCTAGTTAACGGGATTTCGATAAATAATTTGTTTGTAGGTGATCGCAGCCAGGTGTGGGGTGGATTCCCGGTGGAGAGCATTTCTAGAATTGAAGTCATACGCGGCCCTGGCTCTGCCCTCTATGGTGCCGATGCTTTCGCTGGTGTGATTAATATCGTGACTAAGAATGGACAAGAGATTAATGGTACCGAAGCAGGTGCACGTATAGGATCCTTTGATACGCAAGAAGCCTGGCTGCTGCATGGATCTGAATTTAATGGCTTAGATTTTGCTTTTATGCTGGAGGCAAAGTCCACTAATGGACATCGTGAGAAAATAGATTCAGATCTGCAAAGTCTGTCTGACCAAATGCTGTCAACGTCTGCTTCACTGGCACCTGCCGCCACCACCAATGGGCGTGATAATTTGGATATCAGGTTAGAAATAGGACAACAATACTGGCAATTCCGAGCCGGCTTGCAGCGTCGCCGTAATGCTGAAATTGGTTTTGGAGTAGGCAGCGCCCTGGATACACATGCTGAATATGAATCCGATCGCTGGAATGCTGACTTGACTTATCATGATCCGGAGTTTGCACAGGATTGGGATATGCAGGCACAGTTGAGTTTTTTAAATACATCGGCTGAAGTCAGCGAAGATGTATTTGTGTTACCACCTGGCGCTGTCTTTATGGATCAGGTTTTTCCTGATGGAGTAATTGGCAATGCTGAGGTATGGGAGCGCCACTGGCGTGTGAGTCTGACTGCATTATATAGCGGTGTTGATAGGCATACAGTGCGTCTTGGGGGTGGCTATAATCACACCGCAATATACAAAGTGAAAGAGAGTAATAACTTTACTGGGCAATTAGCCGATATATCCGACACAGCGAGTGTATTTCTGCCAGAAGATGAGCGCAAGAATCAATTTATTTTTGTGCAAGATATTTGGAATTTCGCCCGCGACTGGACATTGACCGCAGGGATACGCTACGACGATTACAATGATTTTGGCGATACCTGGAATCCACGGGCGGCACTGGTTTGGTCCGCAAGCTATGACACAACCATTAAATTTCTCTATGGACAAGCCTTCCGTGCCCCTTCCTTTGCCGAATTCAGGAATCAGAACAATCCTGTTGCCTTGGGTAATGATGAGTTAAAACCAGAACAAATGGAGACTTTTGAGCTGGCCTTAGCCAGTCGGAAATTTAGCGATATGCGATTAGGCTTGAATATTTTCCATTATGAGTGGAACAATATCATCGACTTCATTTCAATTGGTTCCGGCAGTTTACAAGCCCATAATCAGGGTAAACAGACAGGTTACGGTGCCGAGTTGGAAATAGACTGGAAATTGACTGATGAGCTTGAACTGCATGCCAATTATGCTTTTCAGGATTCCGAGGATCAAGCCACAGGCGAAGACGCTGGTAATGCGCCACATCATCAGATACATGCCAGTATTGATTGGCAGGTTCTACCGCAGTGGTCATTACGTCCGGCAGTCAGTTTTATTATGGATCGCGACCGTCCTCCGGCAGATAATCGTGATGAGCTTGATGACTATATGCTTATGGATCTGACCTTATCAAGTCGATCGTATAGTGATCAATGGGAGTTTAAGTTAGGCGTTAAGAATTTATTCGATGTCAAGCCAGAAGAGCCCACTGACGCAAGCTTTAATATTTCCAATGATCTGCCGCTGGCAGGCCGATATGTATTCACCGAAATAAACTTTCGCGCAAGATAATATTCTTTAAAGAGTAATCAATATATATTTGTTATTATTAATGAAAAGTATGATTAAAGTCAGAATATGAGATCTTACCTTCTGAAGCTTGCCAGTTTCAGTATTTGTGCGTGCGCACTTTTACTTGCCTTCGTGTTACCCGTGTATAGTCAAGGCAAGGTCGCAATCATCATGCCAGAGGTGAGAGCGCCATATAAGGTGATATTTGATGATATACATAACGGTATAGTAGAAAATCTCAATCAGCAATCAATCAGATTGATCATCAATAGAGAAGTTAAAGCATCAACTGTTGATGGCTGGATAGCTAATTTAGGCATAGGTTCTATTATTGCACTCGGCCCAGCGGCCCATCAGTCAGTCAGTAAAATATCCACTGAACTACCAATTGTGAGCGGGGCGATGATGACGGCTACTCCAGATGATCAAAATAGTCCTAAAGTATCATTGAGCCCTGAGCCAGCAGAACTATTTGATCAACTACGCATACTTAACGGCAAGGTGACTAGGGTAGCCGTCGTTTATAATCCAGCTAAATATCAGTGGTTGATAGATCTAGCCCAAAAAAAGGCGCTGTCATACGACATTGATTTAATGGTCTATGAAGCAAGTAATATCAAACAGTCAGCAAAAATTTATGATCAGTTATTAGCGGATGAAAATCCACAATCGCTGGCCATCTGGTTGTTACAAGACAGAACTATTGTCGATTCCAAAGTTGTGCTGCCATTCATTTTGGAACGCTCCTGGCAAAGATCAATTATGGTGTTCTCCTCTTCATTGGGGCATGTCAGAAAAGGTGTCTTATTTTGTATGTACCCAGACAATAAAGCGCATGGTAAACAGCTTGCTCAAATCATCGATAATTACTACCAGATGCCATCAAGATATTATAAAAATCCCATGCCTACGAGAGATTTGCTCATGGCTATAAATTCAAGAACTGCTGCGCATCTAGGTTTGGATCTTAATAACTCAGATCTGAGAAAGATTGATGTTGTTTTTCCACTGACGAATTGATCAGGCCAGCATGAATTTTTTAGCCAAATTAAAGCACATAATCACAGTTCGAAACTTCAGAGGGCAGCTGATCCTGGCGATCACACTCGCTATTGTGGTCACTTCAGTATTATCAACATTTGTTATCACTAAATCATCATCTCACGCGATCAGTGAGAATTTATTAGAGAAAGCTCTGAGAGTGACCGAGGTTTTTGCCGAACAGACGGTACTGGGTTTGCTGTTAGCTGAAGCTGGTAATCTCGAGGGTGCGGTAGAGACAATTTTGCAATTTCCAGATGTGGTTGCGGTTGGGGTATACGACATAGACGGTACAGCTTTGCTCGAGCGAGGCCCGCAAGGGGAAATTATCAAACCTGAGAAGTGGGTGTCAGCAACTGAACTAGTCAGACAAACCGAAGGTGCCTGGTACTTGTCGGCGCCTGTTTTTTATATCCAAGAATCTGAAGATGCATTTTTCATCGCTCGCTCGGAGCCTGAGTTGCTTGGCCACGTAAGCGTAGTGATGAATAAGTCCAGCTTAAATAGCCTGGTGTTAGGTATACGCGATATAAATATCATCATTACCTTCATTCTTGCCTTAATTTTGATGCTAGTGCTTTTGTCCGTCACTCAACGCGTTACAAAGCCATTGAAACAACTGATGATGTTAATGGGTAAGGCACAAACAGGAGAGCGACAAGTGAGGGCAGAGCTAGTCGGCCCCGAAGATATTCGTGTCATGGAGGCCGCATTTAACACCATGATTGTGGCCCTGGAGGATCGTGAACAAGAATTACTCTCCACACGCGATGATGCTCTGGAATCAGCCAAAATTAAGGGTGAATTTGCAGCTAACGTCAGTCATGAATTGAGAACCCCCTTGAATGGCATACTGGGTATGTTGGAGTTGCTTGCAGGGATGGGTCTATCTCCTAAACAGCGCGAGTATGTCAATATCGCACGCAGTTCCAGTGATGCGTTGTTGTCATTAATAGATGATATTCTGGATTTCTCAAAAATTGATTCAGGCAAGATGGAGCTCGTTCATCAAGAGTTTGATTTGAGAGATTTACTGGATGATGTGGTCAGTATTATGTCCACTCAGGCACAAATCAAAGGCATTGATTTCAGCTATGAAATTTGTGAGCCATTGACACACACAGTCTATGGTGATGTTCGCAGAATACGGCAATTACTCATAAATCTTTGTGGTAATGCGATTAAGTTCACAAACCATGGAGAGGTGTTTATTCGAGTCTCTCTTGCGAGCGATCAAGGACCAGTAAATAAGTTACGTTTCGAAGTCCAGGATACAGGTATAGGAATTCCTGAGGACGCATTGGAAAAAATATTTGAAGCTTTTTCACAGGCAGACAATTCAACCACCCGTAAGTATGAAGGTACCGGGTTGGGATTGGCAATCTGTCGTCAGCTGGTCAGCGTACTGAATGGTGAAATTGGTGTTAACAGTGTCATTAACAAGGGCAGTACATTTTATTTTGTCATCCCCAGTCCGGCTGTCGCTGAGCAATCAAGTGCGATTGAAATCGATCATGCCACCCTGGGAGAGACAAGATTTTTAGTTGTGGACGATAGCGAACATGTGCGCATGAATTTAGCACAGATACTCACAAGCTCAGGTGCGCATGTCGAGTTGGCTGATTCTGGGCGTGTCGCTATGGCTAAACTCAAAGAGGCAACTGCGCGTGAGCAACCTTGTGAGATTGTGCTAGTGGATGAAGCTATGCCTTCTGATGATGGTATTGAACTGCTGCGAATAATCAAGCACGACAAAAACATTGCTGATGTCAAAAGTATATTGATGACTAATCAAGCCCATACCGAGGCATTGCTAGAACGTTTTACAGACATTGATAGCTATATTCAGAAGCCGGTACTCAAGGATCATTTGTTAAATAGCGTGACAGCGTTAATAAGAGGAGTTTCGTCCAAACAAACAAGCGCGCTCTCGCTTGCGCAAGAGAAGAAAATTATAGCCAATAATGTCAAGGTTTTAGTTGCTGAGGATAACACTGCAAATCAGGAAGTTGCCCTGGGTATGTTGGAGCGTTTGGGGTGCAAAATTGTGATTGCTTACAATGGAATTGAAGCCATCAATTTACTGACACGTGATCGTTTCGACATTATTTTCATGGATTGTAATATGCCTGAGATGGATGGCTATGAGGCAACCCGGAGAATTCGCGAGTTAGAAGGCAGCTACGCAAAAATACCCATTATTGCGATGACCGCTAATGTGCGCGAGGGAGACCGCCAAAAGTGTCTAGACGCAGGCATGGACGATTATCTGGCTAAGCCGCTTAAAATCAAAAACATCAGATCAAAACTCGAGAGTTGGCTGCCTGATCTTATTTCTGAAGTTTTGGAACTTCCTGATGTGCAACAGGGCGTAAATATTCCTAACAGAAGTTTTGTGAGTTCAGTGAGTATCAAAAGAATAAATGAACTCAAAGAGAGTGTAGGTTTGGCTTTCAATAACATGCTTAATGCCTTCATAGAGGACTTGCCGATACTCGTGGATAAGATCAGTCTCGCAATCGATAGCAATAAGCATGATGCAATCAAACATTATGCTCACAGTATTAAAGGCTCCAGTAAGAATTTCGGCGCTGATGAGATGGCTAACATTGCTCGAGATATCGAGGATAGCTGCAACTCTGGGCGACTTAATAATATTGATCATTTACTGCTTCGATTAGAACAGGAAATGGCAAATGTGATTGCGGGCTTGCAACAGCTCAATGCGCCAGATCAAACTGAGACTAGCAAGCAGGTAAGTAACGATAAAGCACAAAAAATTCTCATCGCTGATGACGATAGAAGCATGCGTATGGCGCTAACCAATGTTTTAGATACCGATGGCTATCAGTTATATGAGGCAGCTAACGGCCATGAGGCGCTCAACTTTTGCCGCAATAATATGCCTGATCTGGTGTTGCTGGATGCGGTTATGCCAGAAATGAGTGGCTTGGATGCGTGTAGAAAGATTCGTCAGTTGAATGATTCAAGTCATGTGCCGATACTAATGGTTACCGCATTGGATGACGAAGAATCTATCGAGCATGCTTTTGCAGCTGGTGCGACTGACTATCTGCCTAAGCCAGTTCATTTTTCAGTATTACGACAGCGCATATCCAGGCTATTGCATGCATCCCGAGTGGAACAACATGTCAGGCAGCTTGCTTACACGGATCCACTGACGGGCTTGCCCAACCGCACAACCTTCTCCGCCCACCTGACCAGTCTGCTTGCCAAGGCAACTGATTACCAGGATGAAATGGTAGCTATATTATTTCTCGATCTGAATCGATTTAAGCTAGTCAACGATACTATGGGGCATAGTGTGGGTGATCTGTTACTCAAAGCTGTCGCGGACAGAGTTCAGCGATGTGTGCGCAGCGGAGATATGGTGGCCAGGCTGGGGGGTGATGAGTTTACGCTGATAGTCGATCGGGTGAAGTCTCGAGAGAGTCTCGCACGTATCGCACAGACTATTTGCGATACTCTGGCTAAGCCTTTTTCATTCGCGGGTCAGGAAATTTTTGTTACAAGTAGTATTGGTATTT
>MDTB01175554.1_pt1 | contig 12391 bp, 15 predicted proteins | sample 811161 | NCBI WGS metagenome assembly MDTB01 (sample SAMN05326650, study PRJNA326480) | marine metagenome | isolation source: seawater | place: Mediterranean Sea | collected 2009 | reverse complement strand
GATTTCTCGAAGGTTTTATTGGGTGGAAGACCGGTCTCGAACCGGCGACCTCTAGAACCACAATCTAGCGCTCTAACCAACTGAGCTACAACCACCATTTAGAAGGTACAAATGTACTACGTTTTTAGAAAATCCAAAACAGCCTTTACATCAAATCGTTTATGCGATCAACAGCCAATAAACGCATTGCTGTAAACCCCTCTGCATAATCAACCCCAATGAGTCTTCCCAAATTGGCAGCACGATATTTAACACTATCTAGAAAGTTTTGACTACTGATTGGTGTTTCAGGAGCTAACATTTGTGGGTCAAAAAATTGTGAGGCAAATGCATTGACAGCCTTGAGCTTAATGTCTATGTAATCACTTATATCTACAACAAAGTCAGGATGGACATCATTCCATTGAATGTAGTGATACACTTGCCTTGGGCGCCACGCATCTTGGGTGTGCCCTTCATATGTAGTCTTCACTTGGTGTAATCCACTCAAAAAACAACTTTCTACTACCATTGCAGCTGCTCGGCCGTGATCTGGGTGTCGATCCTCAACAGCGTTGCATAGTATTATGTCAGGTTTTAAAAAACGAATGTATGTTGCCAATTGCAACTGATGTTTATTGTCATTTTTAAAAAAACCATCAACAAAATTGAGATTATATCGAGCTGCAACACCTAATACTTTAGCTGCATCTTTAGCCTCATTTGCACGAATTTTAGCTGTTCCTCTAGTCCCAAGTTCTCCTTGCGTAAGATCAAGAATGGCTACCTGCTTACCATTAGCAATTTCTTTAGCTAAGGTTCCCGCACAAGAAAGTTCTACATCATCAGGGTGCGCCCCAATGGCAAGGATATCTATTTTCATTTTTAACTTTTTATCCAATCTAATATAATGGGATCATCAGGCTGTGTTCGGGGGGAAATCACTTTTGCCAAATGACCATTTTCATCAATGAGATACTTTTGAAAATTCCACTTAACAGAGCTATCCTTTACACCGTTTTTATCTTTTTTAGTAAGAAAATCATAAAGTGGATGCTGACTTTTTCCTTTAACACTAATCTTAGACATCATGGGAAACGAAACCCCGTAATTTTTTTTGCAAAAGACTTTAATATCTTTATTACTACCTGGTTCTTGCCACATGAAATTATTGGATGGAAAGCCAACAATTACAAAATTTTGGTCTTTATATTCTTGATAAAGATCCTCTAATTTTTTGTATTGAGGAGTAAGTCCACATTTTGAGGCCGTATTTACAATCATAACTTTCTTTCCAATTAAAGATTCAAAGGAAAAAGATTCGCCGTTTATATCCTCAACAGTAAATTTATGAATTGAATTTTTGATAGTAGTAGGTTGAGCATAACTAAAACATGCGACAAGCAGTAGTATATACAGAATCCGCATAGGTCAATTTTTTAGCTAAGGTAAGCAATTGAGAAAAATAAAGTTCTAAACGATTTCTGCACTCAGTCCGGCAGCGTGTAGTCGGATGCATTTAGGTTCCAACTCACCGTAAGAACCACGCTTAACTGAGCATTTACCTTTGTAGTGAACTATAAGCGAACATTGCTCAGCCTGCTCTGGCGTATGTTCACACACTTCTATAAGGGTACTGATGACATGATCGAAAGTATTGATATCGTCATTATAAAGAATAATTTCGTGCAAACGGGAGGTTTTAATGGCTACTTTCCGCTGTTCATGCTCTTGCTCTTTTGTTTTTTCAAAGTAAATCATCTCCACTAAATTATAAATTTTAAGCAAATCCAACCTTCTTTTTCTGTTATCCTTAGTAGTTTGAGCCCGTTTTCTTGAGCCAAATTTTGAATAGCTGCTACATCTTCATTATGAAACCCAGATAAGATTAAGCCACAACCTAGAGAAAGCATTTGAGCATAGCTAGGTAAATGGGACAACAACACATTCCTGTTAATGTTAGCCAAAATTAAGTCCGGTTTAAAATCTGTAAAATCATCTAGGGTTTTGGTGCTAAATGCAATATCGTATATATCATTCTTGGCCGCATTTTCCATGGCATTATCAACACACCAACTTTCAATATCAATGCCAGCAACCTTTTCAGCGCCCTGCATTTTTGCAGCAATTGCCAAAACACCTGTTCCCGTACCTATATCTAAAACTGATTTATAAGTAAAATCTAGTTCTAGAAGCTGTTCAAGTATAAGCTGTGTTGTAGCATGGTGACCCGTTCCAAAAGACATTTTTGGGTCAATGATGATTTCATGCTTAGTAGTGGAAGTTTTGTGAAATGAAGCCCTTATGGTGCATTCGCCAACTGTAATTGGATCAAAGTTTTCTTCCCAAATTGCATTCCAATTTTGCCCTTCAAAATCTTCTGTTTTAACACTAACCTTTAATCCGTCAAAAGGAAAAGCTAAAAAAGCTGCTGGAGAAATATTCGAAGCTAATTCTAAAGAAACATAGGCTGTTAAACCTGTTTCAGTAGTGGTAAAACTTTCAAAGGGAAAAGTCGTTAACCAAGCAGAAAAAATAGGTGTTTTTTCAATTGGATAAATATCAAAATGATAAGCGCGATAGGCTTTCAAATTTAAAAAGAGTTGACAATCGCTGTGAAGTCAACAGCATTAAGAGAAGCGCCACCTACTAATCCGCCATCAACATCTTTTTGTGCGAAAATCTCTTTGGCATTGGCGGGCTTTACGCTTCCGCCATAAAGAACAGAAATGCTTTGTGCTAATATGTTGTCATATTTTGTAGCCACCACTGCCCTAATGTGTGCATGCATTTCTTGAACCTGTACTGGACTAGCCGTTTCTCCTGTTCCAATAGCCCACACTGGTTCGTAAGCAAGAGTGATATTTTCCCATTGGGATTCATTTAGGTGAAAGAGACTGTTTTTAATTTGGCTTGTAACAAAATCAAAGTGAGATTCTGCATTTCGGTCTTCTAACTCCTCACCAAAACAAAAAATTACATGCATTTCATTTTTCAATGCAGTATTAATTTTTTCAGCTAAAAGGGCATCAGTTTCACAGAAATAAGCCCTGCGTTCAGAATGTCCCAGGATAACGGTCTTTACTCCTATTTCTTCTAACATTCCTGCCGATACTTCGCCGGTAAAGGCGCCAGAAGCAGCTTGGTGCATGTTTTGTGCGGCAACATAAATTGATGTACCAGCCGTTTGCACTACTGCTGCAGCTAGGTGTAAATAAGGTATTGCGATAGCTACTTGTACTCCGTCATTAAAAGTTTGTGTTTTTAATTCAGCAATAAGTTCTTCACTTTCTGAAGAGTTAAGGTTCATTTTCCAGTTACCAGCTACGATTTGTTTTCTCATGGTTGTGATTGGTTCTTTAAGTGTATCAATGCAAACAAGGCATAATTAATCATGTCTTGGAAGTTGGCTTCTATGCCTTCACTAACAATTGTTTTACCTTGGTTATTTTCAATTTGTTTAACGCGCAATAGCTTTTGTAAAATCAAGTCTGTAAGGGAGCTTACGCGCATGTCTCGCCATGCCTCACCATAGTCATGGTTCTTTAGCTCCATTAGAGACTTAGCGGCTAATGCATGTTTATTGTATTGCGCCATTACCTCATTGCTCGACATGTCAGGCTGATCTGCGGCACCCAACTCCAATTGGATTAGTGCCATAGTAGAATAATTTACAATGCCAATGAATTCAGATACTTCATCCTCGTCAACTTTTTTTGTTTCTAGTTTTTGAAGGGTTCTAATCCGTTGGGCTTTGATAAAAATTTGATCGGTAAGAGAAGCTGGACGAAGTATGCGCCACGCACAGCCGTAATCTTTCATTTTTTGTTCAAACAATGACTTGCAAGTTGTTGCTGCATTAAGATATTGTGCTTGAGTTTGTGCCACCTGTTTTGATTTGTTGTAAATTTCGCTCAAAAATGAAAATCTTTTGATTTTTAATCAACAAATTTAAACGCTATTTATGAACATATCGTGTAAAGGCAAGCTCATTGACCTAACGACACCTAAAATAATGGGTATTCTAAATCTCACCCCAGATTCTTTTTACGACGGTGGTTTATACAACAACATAGATAGTGCACTTGCCCAAACAGAAAAAATGCTTCTGGAGGGCGCTACATTTATAGATATCGGAGGAGCAAGCTCAAAACCAGGAACAGTTGAAATCTCGATCGATGAAGAATTGGCTCGGGTGTTACCTGCCCTTGAAGAAATACACAAAAAATTTCCAGAAACCATCATCTCCATAGACACTTACAGAAGCGATGTTGCCAAAAAAGCCGTAGAGGCTGGGGCAGCCATGGTCAATGACATATCGGGTGGTAATCTAGATGCAAAAATGTTGAAAACTGTTGGTATGCTCGGCGTTCCTTATGTTGCTATGCACATGTTAGGTAAGCCTGAGAACATGCAAGACAAACCTAGCTATAATAATATTTTGACCCATATTAGATCATTTTTTTGCATCAAAAATTGACACAGCTCATAAGGCTGGTATTCATGACATTATAATTGATCCGGGCTTTGGATTTGGTAAAAATTTAGAACACAACTATTCGCTGCTAAAAAATCTAAGTAGTATTCAAATACATGGCATCCCAATGCTGATCGGTGTGTCACGCAAGTCGATGATACATAAACTGCTTCAAATAGAAGTTACTGATGCGCTTATCGGAACAACCGTATTAAACACCGTTGCACTGCTACAAGGCACGCAAATTCTACGCGTGCACGACGTTAAGGAAGCCCATCAAGCCGTACAACTCATTGAAAAACTTAAGTATGCTTAGCCAATTATTTGTAATTTTATTGGATGTTTGATTTTTTAGATTTTAATATACTGGACATTATCGATATTGTATTGGTAGCGATGTTGCTTTACTATGCTTACCGCCTTGTCAAAGGAACAGCAGCTATCAATATTTTTGTGGGCATTGTAATACTGTATTTGATATGGAAAATTACTGATGCATTGAATATGGAGTTGCTCAGCAACATACTCGGAGGTTTTATGAGTGTTGGGGTATTTGCTCTTATTGTGGTTTTTCAACAAGAAATCCGCAAATTATTATTAATGTTGGGATCATCAAATTTGGCAAATCGAAAGACAATCAATCGTTATCTCAAAATTTTTAATGTTAGTTCTAATAATACTGAATCAACACTAAATATTGATGCTTTGGTTAAAAGTTGTGCTTCCCTCAAAAAACAAAAAACAGGTGCACTTTTAGTTCTCGAACGGAACAGCAGCTTGGATTTTCTTAAATCTTCTGGAGTTGAAGTGAGCATGGAAATTTCCATACCTGTGATTGAAAGTATATTTCACAAAAGCGCACCCCTTCACGATGGTGCAGCTATAATTGAAAACAACAACATCACAACTACACGTGTTGTACTGCCAGTATCAAACAAAAATGGACTTTCAAAAAAATTTGGTCTAAGACACAAAGCTGCGATTGGTATTACAGAGAAAACAGACGCTGTAGTATTGGTGGTTTCTGAAGAAACAGGTGGTATTAGCTACTTTAAGGATGGGGATAAAATTTCTTTTGGATCGTATAAAGATCTTTATGAAATCATTGACAAAGACATGGCTTAAATTACTGATTCAGCGTTAACAAATTGAACCTCATAGAGATTCTTATAGATACCTCCAGGTATTTTTAATAATTCACTGTGTGTGCCCGTCTCTACAATCCTCCCCTTATCCAATACAATAATACTATTTGCACGCTTTATAGTGGCTAGTCTGTGGGCAATTATAAGAGAGGTTTTTCCTTTTGTAATTTCCTTAGTTGCTTTCTGGATGAGCTTTTCTGCATGGGTATCGATTGAAGAAGTGGCCTCATCCAAGACCAAAATCTTAGGTTGTGTGATATAAGCTCTTAAAAAAGCAATTAACTGGCGCTGTCCTGTTGAAAGCATACCACCGCGTTCTTTTACATTAAAATGATATCCTTCTGGAAGGCTTGAGATAAAATTGTGAATACCAATTTTTTTAGCAGCTGCAATTACATCTTCTTCTGAAATGGAAGTATCCCACAAGGTAATATTGTTGTAAATAGAATCGGCAAAAAGGAAAACATCTTGCAGGACAACACCAATTTGTTTTCGCAGCCAAGAACGGTCATATTCTTCAATTTTTACATCATCTAAGGTTACATTCCCACTTTCAACCTCATAGAAGCGACTTAGAATATTGATAAGCGTAGACTTCCCAGCTCCAGTAGCGCCAACTACGGCTACGGTTTCGCCTGGTGCCATAACAAAAGATATGTCTTTCAAGACCGTTTCATCTTTCTTATAGGAAAACTTTACATTTTCAAAAGCAACCTTTCCAGAAATTTGATTATTAGTAATTTGGCCATTATTTAAAATCGACTCTTCCGTATCTAGCACTCCCATAACACGGCGAACCGCCACCATTCCCATTTGAAGGGTGTTGAACTTATCCGCAATTTGTCGCAGTGGACGAAAAAGCATTTGTGATAGCTGAATAAACAAAAAGATAATGCCAAGGGTAATTCCCGATGAGCCTGCAATGACATTCAGCCCTCCAAACCACACAAGAAGCCCTATGGTGATTGAAGTGGAAAGTTCTGCAATTGGAAAGAAAATTGAATTATACCAAACGGTTTTTAACCATGCTTTTCTGTGTTTATCATTAATTCCTTTAAATGTGGCTAACTCGAAGCTTTCTCGACCAAACAACTGTACAATACTCATTCCCGAAATACGTTCTTGCACAAAACTATTCAGGTTGGCTACTTGTGTACGCACTTCATCAAATGCCGATTTCATGGCTTTTTGAAATTGTCGTGTCGCAAAAAGTATCAATGGTAATATGGAAAAAACTATAATTGACAGCTTCCAGCTTACAGTCAACATCACTACAATAACCACGACCATTTTTAATAAGTCTGCAATGATCATAAACAATCCTTGACTAAAAATTCCAGAAATTGTTTCAATTTCACTAACCACACGAGTAACCAAACGCCCGACTGCTGAATTATCGTAATAAGCCATTTTAAATTCTATCATGTGGCGATAGAGCATATTTCGTAAATCAAAAATAACTTGTTGCCCAAGCCAGTTAGCGTAGTAAATAAATACAAACTGAAAAAAAACTTCTAGTATTAAAGTAAGGGCCATAAGAACAACAAAATTTAGCATCCCATCGTAATCTTTTAGGGTGATATAATCGTCTATGGTAATCTTTAGCAGATACGGGTTTAATGTAGAAAACCCGGATAATAAAACCGCAGAGACCAGCACCCATATAAAAGTGGTTCGGTAGGGCATTGCAAAAGCCAAAAGACGTTTAAACAAGCCTATATCCAAAACGCTATTCGACGATTTTTTATCCATTTATTTCAAAGATAGTGTTTGGGTATTGAACTTGAGATAAAAACAATCCATGTGCAGGAGCCGAACTACCTGCTTTAGATCTGTCCTCGCTTTTAAGAATTGCTTGAAAATCAGCCAAGCTTAATTTACCAGTACCAACATCAATCAATGTACCCACAATAGCACGTACCATATTGCGCAAAAAGCGGTTGGCTGAAATATGAAAAATCCATTCGTAATCCAATTGCTCCCAATAAGCCTCAGTGACTTTACAGTCATAGGTTTTTACATCTGTCTTAGACCTTGAAAAGCATTTAAAATTGGTGTGGCTTAAAAGTAGCTTGGCTGCTGCATTCATGACATTCAAGTCAATTTTGGTAGTAAAAGTATATGAAAACTCGTGTGAAAACGGGTCTTTGTGCTGTACTAAATGATAGACATAGCTACGAGACATTGCGTCAAAACGTGCGTGGGCATCTGCTTTTACGGGGTGTATATCATTAACGGTAATGTCATAGGGTAGAAATTTATTAAGTCGGTGCATTAGTTGTTCAACCTCTTTAACATTGAGTGCCAAGTCAACATGTGCAAACATTTGCTTGGCGTGTACGCCAGTATCTGTTCTACCGGCAGCTACCACAGCCGTTTCTTTGCCCAATAAAGTATTAAGGGCATCTTCCATTTGCTGCTGTACCGTAGATGAATTTGGTTGGCGTTGCCATCCATGATATGCAGTTCCTTTGTATGAAAACTCTAAAAAATAACGCAAAGGTGTAATTTTGTACAAAGATGATGAAAAAGATATTGTTGCTTTCAGATACGCACAGTTTTTTAGACCCAAGGGTTTTGGGCTATGCAGAGGAAGTCGACCAAATTTGGCACGCTGGGGATATTGGATCGTTTGAAGTGACTGATACTCTAGCAAAAATAAAACCCCTTAAAGTGGTATATGGAAACATTGACAATGCAAGTATCAGAAGCCAATTCGATGAGGATTTGTTTTTTATTATTGGAGGCATACGAGTGTTTATGACCCACATTGGTGGCAAACCACCGCTGTATGCAAAGGGTATAGTAGAAAAACTAAAACATCTAAATCCAGAAATATTTGTATGTGGTCATTCCCACATACTAAAGGTTTCATTTGACAAAAAAAATAAACTATTATTTATGAATCCTGGTGCAGTAGGTAAACACGGCTTTCATAAAAAACAAACCATGATACGTTTTGAAATTAAAGCAAAAAAAGTGCAAAACCTCGTTGTAATTGAACTAGGAGACAAACAAAGAGAAAAATTGTGACCACCGGTATTGCCTGATAAAGCGGGCTTCCTGCTTTGTAACATGTTTAGGTTTAGAAGATAACCAAGCGCCTAAAAATCCACCTAAAGCTGCAAGCAAACTACCTCGCTGGGTGAACGACCATTTGACAGTGGCCAAAACACCCAAAAACAACCCATAACCCAACTCATAAAATAAACGCCCTTTCCCTACAGCACCCTTATAATTGTAATTCTGTCCCGTAGGCCGTAAGTGTTTAACAATTAAATCTTTATCTATCTCAACCTGGTATCCACGCTGCAACGCCAATAATTCGTCCAGGGTATCCCAGCCCAGAGCTGTACGTAAACCACCCACTTCAACATAGCATGCTTTTGAATAGGCCTTAATAGGCCCTCTGAGGTGATTGTCACGTGAAATGCACTCTACCACCCATGTGTCTTTTTTTAGAATGGCTAGTAGGCCGCCAAACATACCCAGCTTATCATTGCTAATAAATGCGTTGTTAATTTTCTCTAAATAGTTGTCTGGGAAAATAATATCGGCATCAAATTTACAAATCACGTCCCAATTTAATTTAAGAACATTAAAACCACGCATAAATGCCCGCACAACCTTTTCTCCTGGAGCGTAGGTGGATGGCTCATCATTAGTAATAAGGGTCAAATTTGGGTGTAGATCGGCCAAACTGCGAATAATGGCAACGGAATTATCCGTAGAGCCATCGTCAACGACAACTAATTGTTTAGCTGGATGTGTTTGATTTAATAAAGAAGTTAGTGACTGTTTTATAAAAGCTTCTTCGTTGAATACGGGAACTATAATGGAAATATCCATTTAGATTTTTTAAAAATTTCAAATACAAAAATAAAAAAAGTTGTATGTTTGTCGTAAAGGCAAACACTTCAGCCTACATACAATATACAATTACCATAACACACATGTTTGAATTATCAGAGTTAAAAGCTAAAAAGCTTGCTGAATTACAAGAAATTGCAAAGGAGCTAGGTATTAGAAAAATTACCGCACTTAAAAAAATTGAACTCACTTATCGTATTATTGATCACCAGTCTACACTTCCAGATGGGAATGATCAAAAAGAGGAATATGTTAGGCCAGCTGAGACTGAAACTGCTGAGAACAATAAGCCCATTAGAGAGAAGAAAGAGAACAGAAACAATAAAAATTCAAAGAACCCTGGGGACAAAAAACCTGAGCACATAAAAGATAAAAAATTGGATCAGCCTAAGCATAAGCAACAGCACAACAATACCAGCCCGAACAAAAATAAAGGAAATCGTCACCAAAACGGAAACGATACCAATGAAAAAAGCAATCACAATAAAGATCACCGCAACCGCTATCGCCAGCCTGATTATGAATTTGAGGGTATTATAGAAAGTGAGGGTGTTTTGGAAATGATGCAAGAGGGCTACGGCTTTTTACGATCGTCAGACTACAACTACCTTACTTCTCCAGATGATATTTATGTATCTCAGTCACAAGTGCGTTTATTTGGTCTAAAAACAGGAGACACGGTATTGGGTCATATTCGTCCACCAAAAGAAGGGGAAAAATACTTTCCGTTGATAAAGGTATCATTGATTAATGGGCTTTCACCCGATATTGTGCGCGACCGAGTTTCATTTGAACACCTTACTCCTTTATTCCCTCAAGAAAAATTTAACTTAGCAGATAAGCAAAGTACTATCTCGACAAGAGTAATGGATTTATTTTGCCCAATTGGAAAAGGACAGCGTGGTATGATAGTATCGCAACCTAAGACAGGAAAAACGATGCTCTTGAAAGATGTAGCCAATGCGATTGCAGCTAATCACCCAGAAGTATACCAAATCATACTGCTAATTGACGAACGTCCAGAAGAAGTAACGGACATGCAACGAAACGTAAAGGGTGAGGTTGTTGCCTCCACATTTGATGAGCCAGCTGACCGCCACGTAAAGGTAGCTAACATCGTACTTGAGAAAGCTAAGAGATTGGTGGAATGTGGGCATGATGTGGTGATTCTATTAGATTCAATTACACGACTGGCACGAGCCTATAATACGGTTCAACCTGCCTCTGGCAAGATATTGAGTGGTGGTGTAGATGCCAATGCATTACACAAACCCAAACGTTTCTTTGGTGCAGCACGTAATATTGAAAATGGCGGTTCCTTATCTATAATTGCAACTGCACTGACGGAAACAGGATCAAAAATGGATGAGGTCATTTTTGAAGAATTTAAGGGAACTGGTAACATGGAATTACAACTCGACCGACGTATCTCGAACCGACGTATTTTTCCAGCTATTGACTTAGTATCATCAAGTACACGTAGAGACGACATTTTATTGGATGAAAAAACTGTTCAACGCATGTGGATAATGCGTAAATATCTTGCAGACATGAACCCAGTGGAAGCCATGGAGTTTATCAGCGACCGTATCAAGAAATCTCTAAACAATGAAGAGTTTTTGATTTCGATGAATGCTTAAACTCTAGTTTGTAATTAAAATAAAAAAGCTTCAAAATGGAACCCTTTTTACTGGTTGATGTTCGTTTATTCAGCAGAAATCACAGCAACCTTATTACCAATTTTTTTCCAATGTTTTTTTCTTTTTATGCCATACAAAAACGTTTTACTGCCTACAAAACTAAACTTTACGTTGTTCCCAAAATCAGTTCCTAAAATACGATAATCCAATTTTGATTCTTTTGTCATACAATACCTAATGGCTTCGGTAAAAACCGTTGGACCAGTCATTTTATGTGTGTTATAAGGATAAGTGTTTTGCTTTAGATTTGAAATCATCAGATCCATTGTTCTCTTTAATATTGGGTGCTTGGGCTCAAAAAATAAAACATACTGCAAAAAGAATTTCAAATTACTTTCATTAGAAATTACAGCCACATCATTAGGTCTGATAAAATCATCAATTTTGTTGGTAATAAGGCTGTCTATATCCAAATAGACACCCCCCTTTTTGTACAATATAGCATATCTAAAAAAATCTGCTTTAGCGGCCCCAATATTTATCCGATTAAAAATGGAACTTATTTTGTTTCCATATGAGTCGAGAATAAAATCCGAAGCACGTTTGTCATCATAAAATTCATAAGTATAGCTTGGGTTTTTTTTTCTCAACCTTCGAATGTGCCACCTAAAAATAATTGGGAGCTTTGCTGTTTTATAAGTCTGATAAATCGTTTTAGGTATTGCCATGTTGTGGGCTAATTGTCAGTAAAGCGTAAAATTGAAAGAGTACAAACCAAAAAACATTAAACGTATATTATTACCAAAGAATAATTTTTGAATAAGTAAACTTATAATTTATTAGAAAACAAAAAAAGTAAAAAAAGCATCCATCGTGGAAGCCTTCCCATGATTATTTTAAGCTATTTTTAAAGCGAGCTCATATATTTGTTAAGCTTAGACTTTAGGTTTGCTGCTTTGTTGTCATGAATGATGTTTTTTTTGGCCAACTTATCAATCATGGAAGCTACAATTGGAAACTGTTTTTGGGCTTCTTTCTTTTTTTCCAATGCTTTGAAATCACGAATAGCGTTACGAGTTGTTTTATGCTGAAAACGATTTCGCTGACGCTTTGTTTCGTTTGAACGTATTCTTTTTAAGGCGGATTTATGATTTGCCATAGTTTATATTTAGTAGCCCGTAGGGGAATCGAACCCCTCTTACCAGGATGAAAACCTGGCGTCCTAGCCGATAGACGAACGGGCCCTTCGGATTAACGAGGTGCAAATTTATATGATACCT
>MDTB01221359.1_pt1 | contig 12392 bp, 14 predicted proteins | sample 811161 | NCBI WGS metagenome assembly MDTB01 (sample SAMN05326650, study PRJNA326480) | marine metagenome | isolation source: seawater | place: Mediterranean Sea | collected 2009 | reverse complement strand
CAGTACATCTGTAAGCTTTAGCTGTACCTTTTTTTCTACCGTGATCAGCGCTTATTGCTGATTTGTGAAGCATTTTACAAATAGCGTTACCTGTTTGAAAATAAACTCCAGTAGGTCCACCAGTTCCTATTGTGAAGAACTCTGCTGATTTTGCAATTGAAGTAAGTGGGTTTGATAAAGCAAACATTACTAAAAATGCAGAAATCATTGATATTGTTTTTTTCATATGTCTCCCATTGTTTATTTATTGTAATAATTTAACTATTTAAAAAGGCTAAGGTCAAAGAGAATCTTTAGAGATTTTTGGCCCAAATAGATAATTTTTTAACACCCTCAACTACATTTGGGGCATATTTTTCTATTATTTCATTAGTTATTGTTTGATTAGTTGAAATATTTTTAAAAAATAAATCTCCGTTGAAATCCGTATAACTCAATCTGGTTAACATTTTTTTTGGTTTAAAGCCAAAATCTGAGGCTGGTAGCATTGCTACTCCAGTATCATTTAATATTGCTTCACATAACTTTGATGAATTTTTATATTTATTATTTAAAAATTCTGGCATTAAGTAAAATGCACCCTGAGGTGGATTGATTAAAACATTATTTGATTTCAAGTTATTATATACATAGTCACCTAAAGAATTTAAAATTTTTATTACTTTTAATTTATATTCACTATAATCTCCACTATAAGCTTCAACTGCAGCATACTGAGAGGGTGTATTAACTGTTGAGTAGGACTCACTTGCCAAAGATTTTAAACTCTCTAAAAAATTTGATAATTTTTTTGGTACCGCAAAAAATCCAAGCCTCCAGCCTCCAGCTCCACACCATTTGCTCAACCCGCCACTAACAAAAGTTGCTTCTGGATAATATGATGAAATTGACTCATAATGATTATTGAATGAAAGATCAGTGTAAATTTCATCAGATAAAACGATTATTTTGTATTTCTTTGCTATTTTAGCAATTTCTTTTAAATTATTACAAACTGAACCTGATGGGTTATTAGGAGAATTTATTATTAATATAATATTTTTTTTTCTTATTGATTTAATTTTATTTTCTAATTCTCTAGATGTTGGAAACCAATTATTTTCTCTAGATGTTTGAAGCCAATGTACTTTATTTAATCCAATTTGAGCTTGGGGTTCGTAAGAAACCCAGCTTGGAGCTGGAAGAATTATTTCTCCATTAAATGCTACATGCATTAAAAGCATAGCCTCTTTGGAGCCTGGTGTTATAAGTATATTTTCTTTAGGATAAATTATTCCAGTTTTTTTAAGCAAATATTTTGATATAGAGTCCCTTAATTCAGATAAACCTTGAATTGGCAAATATTCTTTTCTATGAGCATTTTGTTTTAAAACATTAACTATTTTTTCAGGCACTGGAAAAGGCGATTGTCCGAATCCAAAATTGATAACTTTTTTTCCTTTTGAAATTAAATCTTTAGATTTTTCATTAATTACTAGAGTAGAAGAAGGCTTTAGTTTAGAAATATTTTTTTTTACTAAATTTTTCATAATAACTTTTTAATCAAAAAGCTATTACCCTCTATACGGGGACTAAGTGTTTTAAGTCAATTTAATTCTTTAAATTAGAACATTTGACAAATTGATTCGGTCATGTTTTAATCTTATTTTGTTCTCATTAATAATCTATATGTAGTATGCTAACGATTTTCATACACTAATAAAAACATGTTTAGAAATTTTATTTTTAAATTAAACACAGACTTTTTAATAAGGTATTTTACAATATTATAGATTAATAATTAACTTTACATTTATACACCAATGCAAAATTCATTAAAAAAAATTGTCGCTTTATTAGGTCCAACAAATACTGGAAAAACCCATGAGGCAATAAATAAAATGCTGGAATTTGACACTGGAATTTTTGGGCTTCCTTTAAGGTTGTTAGCTAGGGAAGTGTATGAAAAATGTATTAAACAAGTTGGCTTAAATAATGTTGCTTTAATTACAGGTGAAGAAAAAATAATTCCAAGTGATGCAAGATTCTTTATATGCACCGTAGAGTCTATGCCAAAAGATAAAATAGTAGACTTTGTTGCAATTGACGAAATTCAAATGTGTGGAGATAAAGAAAGAGGTCATATTTTTACAGAGCGCTTGCTAAATTTCAGGGGAGAAAAACTTACGATGTTTTTAGGATCTCAAATTATGAAAAATATAATTCATAATTTAGTTGATAACGTAGAATTTATAAAAAAAGATCGATTTTCAAGATTATCTTTTTCTGGATATAAAAAAATTTCAAGGTTAGACAATAAAGTAGCTATAATTGCCTTTTCAATTGAAGAAGTTTACGCTCTAGCTGAACTTGTCCGAAGGCAAAAAGGAGGAGCAGCAGTTATCATGGGATCTCTAAGTCCAAAAACAAGAAATGCCCAGGTTAGCTTATACCAATCAGGAGATGTTGATTATTTAGTTGCAACAGACGCAATAGGAATGGGTTTGAATATGGATATAGACCAAATATATTTTTCAAATCTTAAAAAATTTGATGGAAAAAAAACAAGAAGACTTAATTTGATAGAATTATCACAAATAGCTGGTAGAGCTGGACGATATAAAAATAATGGTTTTTTTGGAACAACTGGAGATTGTGAAACATTAAATTCAGACGAGATTGAAAAAATAGAAAGTCATAATTTACCAGATACAAAGATGATATACTGGAGAAACTCTAAGTTGGATTTTAGAAATCCTGAAAAACTAATAGCTTCATTAGAACTAAAACCTATCGGCAAAGATTTGATTAGAAGCAATGAGTCCATCGATGAGTCCGTACTCAGACTTTTATTAAAAAAAAATAAAGAAAATGTACTTTTTAGTAATAATCTAGAATTACTTTGGGAATGCTGTCAAATACCAGATTTTGAAAAAAAAGCTTATGGACAACATGTTTCAGTGGTTGAAGCAGTATTTCGATTTTTATCAACAAAGAAAAAAAGGATTCCAAATGAATATATGAAAGAACAATTAAAAGGTCTTGAAAAAAAACACGGTAACATAGATGTATTGGCAAATAGAATATCAAACGTTAGAACTTGGTCTTATGTTTCGAATAAAAAAGATTGGGTAGAAAATTCTGATTATTGGATACAATTAACAAAAAGTATAGAGGATAATTTATCAGATAGACTTCACGAAGAATTGACAAAAAGTTTTATTGATAAGAAAATTAGCATGTTAGCGAGAGGATTAAAACAGGACATGGTGTTGGAAACTGAAATCAATCAGATGAACAAAGTTTTAATTGACGGTCAATATATTGGGGAATTAAGAGGATTAAAATTTAACATAGAGTTTAAGTCTAACAATTTGGATGCTGATCTAAAATCTATAAAAAAGGCTGCTCGTAAGGGTATAGAAAAAGAGTTAATTAAAAGAGTTAATTTAATTATAGAAAATAGAAACCTATCAATAGATGAAAATAATAAAATTGTTTGGAAAAATAGTCCTATAGCCAAAATAAAAAAAGGGGACAACTATCTTAATCCTGAATTTGAAATTATTACAGACGACGCTCTTCCAGAGACTTCGAAGAATGAACTAGAAAATTTTTTAAAGGTTTGGCTATCATCTCATATAAATGAAGTTCTAGAAGATCTTATTAATTTAACGAAAAAGAAAATTAGTAATCAATACTTAAGAGCTTTGTCTTTTAGATTGTTTGAAAACAATGGTATCATTAAAAGAATTGAAATAGATCAAATAATTAAATTGATATCTAAAGAAGAAAGAAAAAAACTTTGGGCTATGGGTATAAAAATAGGAAGGTATCATGTATTCTTACCTAAGATGTTAAAACCAAAAGCAGTTTTGTTAAGAACAAAATTATGGAAATTATATTATGACATTTCAAAAAACATTTATATTCCAAAATTTGGATTAAATTTTGTTTTAAATGAAAATTTTGACTCAAAACTATTATTGATTTGTGGATTTGAAAAATTTCAAAACTTTTTTGTCAGAGTTGATATGCTTGAAAAACTATTCATTAATATTATGGACAAAACAGTCAATAAAAAATTTACGATTTCACCAGAAATGATGAATTTACTTGGATGCACAAAAGAAAATTTTTATAAGCTTATGGAATTAATGAATTATAAAAAAACTAAAGAAATAGATACATATTTCTTTGCTGGTGACTCAAAGAAAATAAGAAAAAAAGTTTATAATAAAAAAAACTCAGAGAGTCCTTTTAATAAATTACTTTCTTTAAATATAAAATAAAAAATCATGAATAATGAATTTGATGCCAAAACACTTGTAGAAATTGCCTCATTACTAATACATGCGGCAAAAATAGATGAAAATTACACTCAAAATGAAGAAGAAATAATAAAAGAATTTATTAATTCTTTTATTAAAAATGATTTAAAAACTGAAGAGATATTAAAAGACGCACATACTAATGAAGAAAATTCTAATCAAATATTAAAATTTACACAAATTTTAAAGGAAAATTCTTTAGAATTTAAAACAAAAGTAGTAAAAGAACTTTGGCGAATAGTTATTTCCGATAAAAATGCAGACGAACATGAGTCAACTTTGATTAGAAGAATTTGCGGTTTAATCTATTTTCCAGATAAAATGAGTAATGAAATAAAAAATAATTTAATCGATAAAAATAAATGACATATATTGTTAAGGACGAATGTATTAAATGTAAGTTGACTGATTGTGTGGATGTATGTCCTGTAGATTGTTTTTATGAGGGAGAAAACATGCTTGTAATACATCCAGATGAGTGTATTGATTGCGGAGTTTGTGAACCAGAATGTCCCATTGATGCAATTGTAGCTGATACTGCCTATGATGAAGAGGACAAGGAGAAATGGTTGTTGCTAAATAAAAAGTTTTCTGCAATATGGCCTAATATTTCAGAAAAAAAAGAACCAATGAAGGATCACGAAAAATTTAAAGATATTAAAAATAAATTAGGTTCTCATTTTTCAGAAAAACCAGGTAAATAAAATGGCTAAAAAAAATAAGGTAAAAAAGATTAAAAAAAAAAGTAAGGTAAAAAAGAAGATTAAAGTTATCAAAAAAAAATCTCCTGAAAAAGTTAAAAAATTTAAACAGTCCCAAAGTACAAAAGAAAAAACACCTTTAACTAAAACTTACAAGCCAGACGAAAAGATAGAGATTAAAAAAATAAAAAAACAGGCTACAGAAAAAAGGATTTATGATGTGAAAGATTTTGTTGTCTATCCAAAACATGGTGTGGGCAAAATAACAGCTGTAGAAAAAGCTACAATAGGGCAAATCGAAATTCAATTTTATAAAATTTTCATAGAAAAAGAAAAACTTACTTTGACAGTTCCAATAAACCAACAGTCTAACCTAAGACCAATATCATCTATAAATCAAATAAACAAATGTGTGGCGATACTCAAAAGTAAGCCAAAAATAAAAAGGACTATGTGGAGCAGGAGAGCTCAGGAATATGATCAAAAAATAAATTCAGGGAAAATTTATGAGCTTGCTGAGGTAGTAAAAGATTTAAACAAAAACACAGATATAATAGCTGATCAATCTTATAGTGAACGGCAATTGTTTGAAAAAGCATACGAAAGATTAAAATCTGAATTTGAAGCTGTATTAAAAATTAATTCTGATGATGTCAAAAAAAAAATGGATAAGGCACTTGGAAGAAATCAAAATCCTTTAGAAACTGCATAAAAAAAACGCCCTTTTAATTAAATAAAATAAAAGGGCGTTTAATTAAATAGAAAACTATCTTCTTCTTCTTCTTCTAGCTTTTTTCTTAGCTTTTTTCTTAGTTTTCTTTTTAGCAGCTTTTTTTCTACGTTTTGCCATCTTTATCTCCCTTTTTTTAAAACAAATCTTAATGATTCGTTTTTATATTTAAACTTTATGTTTTTTTTCTTTTATGTCAAACATAAATTAACTTGCAAATTTTAAATAAATATTAAAAACAAATAAGTTTTATAACTTAATTTATATTTAAAAAAAACTTAGCAATATCAATGTTTTTTTACAATTTTTTTAAAAAAATTTATTAATTAGAATAAAGATTTTCTATCTCTTGTTTATAATTTTTAATTATTTCTTTTCTTTTTAACTTTAGAGTAGGAGTTAACATTCTATTTTCAATTGTAAATTCTTTATTAATTATTACAAATTTTTTAATTTTTTCAATAGAAGATAGAGTTTTATTTAATTCTTCAATATAATTTTTTATTATTTCATTTTTAAAATCATTTTCCACAATAAGAATTGCTACTAAATAATTTTTTTTATCTCCGTAAACAAAACTTTGTTTAATATTTTGATTAAGACATAAAAGATTTTCTAGTTTAGTAGGGGATATATTGTCTCCACCAAGATTTACTATCAAATCTTTTTTTCTATCGGTAATTTTTAAGTAACCAAACTTATCTATTTCACCTATATCTCCTGTATAAAGCCATCCATCTTTTATGGCCTCTTCTGTTTCTTCTTTTTTGTTCCAATAACCTAGCATTACATTTTCTCCTTTGACTAAAATTTCTCCATCAGAGGCTATTTTTACTTTATTGGTTTTAAATGGAGGACCTACAGTTTCTACTCGGATATCCCCTGGTAAATTACAACTAACTACTGGAGAGGCTTCGGTAAGCCCGTAGCCTTGCAAAGTAGGAAGTCCAACGGCATTCAGAAACTCTCCTATATTTTTATCCAAAGCACCCCCGCCTGATACAAAGGCTTTTAACTTTCCTCCAAATTGTTTTTTGATTTTTTTCCGTACCAAAATTTCACAAATTAAATTCATTAAAATTTCAAAAATACTAAACTTTTTTTTTTCAAGTTTTTTTTTACCTAATAGAATCGTTGTAAAAATAAGCCATTTTTTTAAACCTGACAGTTTATTGAAATTCATATTAATTTTATTGTATAAATTTTGATAGAATCTTGGAACAGCTGTCATAATTGTAGGTTTGGCTATTGACATGTTAGAAACTAATTTTTCTAAATTTTCAGCATAGAAAATTTTAGCACCTAAAAAAATTTGTATAAATTGTACTGCGTGTTCGTAAGAATGTGATAGAGGCAACCACGTTAAAAAAGTTGGTGTTTCATTTCCCACTAAATTTTTAAGTATTTCGTTAGCACCTTCACAATTAGAGAGAATACCTCCATGACTTAAAATAACTCCTTTTGGATTGCCTGATGTGCCTGATGTGTAAATTATACAAGCAGGAAAGTTTCTTTTAATATTTTTATTAATTTCTAAATCTTTCAACTCAGTATTAAAAATATCTTCTAATAAGGTATTTTTTGTTTCAAGAGGCTCAAAAGAAATAATATTTTTTATATCTTTCTTAATATATTTCTCAATTTTTTTATATTGCAATTTGTTTGAAACAATAACTAATGAAGGATCACAATCTTTAATTATATATTCATAATCGTTATTTGAATAAGTTGTAAATATTGGGACTGATATTCCTCCTGAATTCATTATTGCTATATCTGCAATTAACCATTCAGGTCTGTTTTCGGAAATAACCAAACATCTATCGCCTTGTTTGATTATTTTTTTTATTTTATTTGAAAATTTCAATATCTTTTCTGTTACTTCCCCCCAGGTGTAAATATTTTTTGAGTAAGGTCCAAGTCTTTCTAAAAAGACATGATCCTTGTTCATTTGTTTTGATTTTTTAAAAAAAAGCTCTACAAGGCTATTAATATTTCCAATTTCAAATGATTGATTAATATTTTTAAGTTTATTCAAAGACTCCTCACTATAATTATTTAATATTTTTTAAAGATCATAGTATCTGGGTAATTTCCATACAATTTTTTAAATCTATTTTTTTTCAAAATATCGAACATTAAATCTCCTTTTTTTTTAGTATTTTCACTGTATCCGTGCATTTCAATTAAAATTAAGTCAATTTTATGCTTGTTTAAATCTAAACCCTGTAAGACTTCTAAGTCTTTACCTTCACAATCTATATCAATTAAATCGATATTTTTATTTTTTGCATATTTGTCTATGACTGTATCTAGTGTATGAACATTAATTTTTTTTTTAAGTGAGTCTCCTATAAAATTTTTTTTATGTTCATAATCCATAGTATTTGCGTGAAAAAGATCTTTTTTAAAATAAGCCTCTAAAACCTCATTTTTGTTTCCTATCCCGATATTTAAATTTACATCTTCCCTTCTAGCTATCTTAAATAAATCTATAGATTTTTTATTAATATCAATATTTATTCCCTTCCATCCTTTGTCGTGCAAAAATTTTGTATTTGAAAGTCTTATTGGATGATAACAGCCAGCATCAATGTAAAAACCATCTTTTTTGTTCTTAAAATAATCATTTAAAAATAATATATTTTTATCGTTAGTTTTTTTATATTTTTGTCTAATTGAATATTTAATTAAATTAAGCCTCAGGTTTATTTGATAAAGTAAATCCATTATAAAACTTAAATTGGTGGGCGAAGAGAGACTCGAACTCTCACAGTATTGCTACCACCGGATTTTGAGTCCGGCGCGTCTACCAGTTCCACCATTCGCCCTTTTTTTTCATCATTTATATCTCAAAATTAAATAGTATAAGAACTAAAATTGTATTAAAACCAAAAAATGTTAAATAAGTTATATAAAAAAACTTTAAAACTCGCTTCTCACAAGAGTTCAAATTATTTTTTAGCTTTTGTGTCTTTCATTGAAAGTTCTTTCTTCCCTATTCCACCAGATGTAATGATCGTTCCAATGGTAATGGCAAAAAAAAGTAGTTATATAAAAATATTTCTTATCTCAACTATTTTTTCAACATTAGGAGGTCTGTTAGGGTATTTGATTGGATACACATTTATAGAGTGGGCAATGATTGTAATCGAGTTTTATGGTTATGAAAATTCTGTCTATGAATTACAAAATAAATTATCTTCTAAAGGAGGCTTATTGTTGTGGCTTGGAACATTATTTCTTGCTGGTTTCACTCCTCTACCTTTTAAAGTTTTTACTATTACTAGCGGAATACTTGGTTTCAATATTTTTATTTTTATTATTATATGCCTGATATCAAGAGGTTTAAGATTTTTTTTAGTTGCTTTTTTTTCTATGAAGCTAGGACCAAAATTTGAAACCTCGCTAGAAAAAAATGGTTCTGCCTGGTTTACAGTAATAGGATTAATTATTATTATATTTTTTGCAATTATATATTTTATTATTAATAAATGACAAATATAAAAAATAAAAAACTTTTAAGCTGGATTTTAATTTTTTGCTTTTTTTCATTATCTTTTGCTTACTTTGTAGAATTTATCTTAGGCCATGCTCCATGTAATCTGTGTTTGATACAGCGTGTACCCTATTTGGCCGGCTTAATATTAATTCCTATAATGTTTTTTTTAAATAAGTATGAGAAAATTGTTTCTATTATATTAGCTTGTCTTTTTGGTGCCGGCTTCTTAGTTTCATTCTACCACTTTGGAATTGAACAAGGTTTTTTTAATGAATCTTTTGTATGTAACTTAAAAAATACTGATGAGGTACTAGACGCTAAGCAGCTACTAAAAAAATTAAATAACCTTCCTGTAAGTTGTAAAAATGTAACTTTTAGAGTTTTAGGAATTTCTCTTGCTACAATAAATACAATTATATCTCTAGCTTTAGCTGCTATAATTGTTAAGAAAGTAATAATAAATGACAAAAACTAATAAAAAATCTTTAGAGGAAATAATAAGAGTCGATCACGCAGGTGAAAGAGGGGCAATTAAGATTTATGAAGGTCAACTATTAGCATTAAAAACTTTCAAAAATAACGAAAAACTAAGAAAAAGAATTGAAGAAATGAAAATTCACGAAGAAGAGCATTACAATTTCTTTGATCAAGAAATACAAAAAAGAAATATTTCTCCTACAAAACTTTTGCCACTTTGGGATTTAATGGGTGTAACTTTAGGTTTTGGAACAGCAATGCTTGGAGAGAAAGCGGCTATGCTATGCACAGCTTCCGTCGAAGAAGTAATTGATGATCACTATAAAAATCAAACTTATAAATTGGAAGAAGACGAAAAGAAATTAAAAGAGAAAATTGAAAAATTCAGAGGTGATGAGATAGAGCATAAAAATATTGCTTACAATGAAGGAGCGACTAAAAAAGGTTTATATGGAGTTCTTGATAAAATTATTAAAACCTCTTCACGTATAGCGATTACTATCTCAGAAAAAATTTGACTAAGGTTCCAGTTCAATATCCCAATATAAATAATCCATCCAACTTTCATGAAGAAAATTAGGTGGAAAGTGTCTTCCATTTTTATGTAGGTCATCAACTGTTGGAGTATGTGGTTTGTTAAATAATTTCATACCACAATGTTCATAGAACTTACCTCCTTTTTTTACATTACAAGTTGAACAAGCAGTAACAACATTCTCCCAATCCGTTAATCCTCCTTTAGACTTAGGTAGCAAATGATCAAAGGTTAAATCTTTTTTATCTCCACAATATTGGCAAGTGAACTTGTCTCTTAAAAATACATTAAAGCGAGTAAAGTTTGGATTTTCAGATGGTTTGATAAAACTTTTTAACGCTATCACACTCGGTAAATTCATTTCAAAGGATGGACTTCTAATTTTTCTTTTATAATTAGAGACAATACTAACTCTATTTAAAAAAACAGACTTAACTGCATCCTGCCAGCACCATAAAGATAAAGGATAATAGCTCAAAGGTCGAAAATCAGCATTAAGTACTAATGCGGGACATTTTTCTAATGGCACTTTGTCATGAGCAGAAATGATCATAATACATTAAGGCTATCCGAAACAATAAATTTTTTCAAGTTATAATTTTGTTCCGGCTTATATATATCTAGTAAAAAAAATTTTTTATAAATTTTAAGCCTAGGCTAGAGCCTTCTGAGGGTATTCTATGTTCGCAGTTTTTAAATATCTTTGTTTCAATTTTGTAATTATTTTTATTGAAAAACTCCTTTGCTTCTAATAATGCATTTACCGGTACTACTTCGTCTAAGTCACCATGCATTAATAAAATATCTGGCTTTGAATTTAAATTTTTATTTAAATGAGAAGCGTTTATTATTTTTCCAGAAAAACCCAGTATACATCTAATGCTATCTTTACGTTTAATTCCTGTTTGTAATGTTAGCATGCAGCCCTGACTAAAACCTCCTATTGCAATTTCATTTCCTGCTAAATTGTGAGTCTCTTTTACTTCGTCTATAAATTTGTTCAATTTCATCTCAGCCACTAATGATTTTGCTAAAATTTCATCAGAATTTTGGTCCATCAAATCAAACCATTGAAATCCACTTTGACTAACAGAACATTTCTCTGGAGCATCAGGACAAATAAAAATAGTTTCTGGTAAATGACTTCTCCAATAACTAGCTAGTAATGATATATCCTTACCGTCTCCTCCATATCCGTGACAAAGTATTACAGCGTTCTTAGGTTTTTTCTTTGAAATTGGATTTAAAATTGTTGTGCTTAATGAATAGCTCATGATAGTTAATAAGTTATGTCAGAATTTTTATTTAATTTTATTGGTTTTATATTATTAGGAGCCGTTGCCATAGTTTTAGTTTTAGGTATTTATACTTTATTTAAAGGTGGTAATACTAGTAAAAAGTACTCAAATAAATTAATGCAGCTTCGTGTTCTATTACAATTTATAGCTATAATAGTTTTAGTCTTAATGGCTTACTTATTTAAAAACTAATTATAAGACTCTATAAATTTCTTAAATTGATCGCTAAAAAAATCTATTTCGCCTATAACTCGAGCAACTTCATTAGCGTTTTTATCTATAATTATACTAGTAGGCAGACCTCTCATTTTAAAAGTTTTAACTAGTTTAAAATCAGGGTCGAAGTAAATATCTAAACTTGTAATGCCTAAGCTTTTAAAAAAATCTCCAGCCCTAAGTTTATTTGGTTTTTCCATATTAATAGCATAAATTTTTATATCTGGATATTTTTGAGCTAATTTTGCGAGTGAAGGCATCTCTCTTTTACAAGGTAAACACCAAGAAGCCCAAAAATTAATTATCATGATGTTGCCTTTTTTATTCGTTAAATCAACATCCTGAAGATTAAAATCTTTAAATTTAAGTTCATTAATAACCTTAGGTTTTTCATGAATAACTAAATTTTTGGAAAAATTAGTGCCTGCATAAAGATATTGGCATATAAATAATGCTATAATTATGTGTATATAGATTTTAAAAGATTTACTAATTTTCATATTAATTTAAATTAAAATTAGCACAGTAAAATGAAAAATAAAAATAAAACAGTATGGTCAAATAGATTTAAAGGAAAGACTTCAGCTTCTTTTCAGAAAATAGGCTCATCTATTAGCGTAGAT
>MDTB01077362.1_pt1 | contig 12392 bp, 8 predicted proteins | sample 811161 | NCBI WGS metagenome assembly MDTB01 (sample SAMN05326650, study PRJNA326480) | marine metagenome | isolation source: seawater | place: Mediterranean Sea | collected 2009 | reverse complement strand
ATGCAATATACATCAAATGCTGCATACATATTGAATAATTTACCACTTTTATCATATATAATATGTTCACCGTCCAATAAACTTTGAAAAGTTTCTTTTTGATCTGTTTTCATACCAGTAAACATGACATTCATATTCGTATCAATCAAATATATTTTTCCATTTTCAGATACATATAACAATTTTCGATCTCCATCCGCTTTATCGGTTACAGTATAATTTTTACGTATATTGGCAACACTTGAATTCTCAGCGTTTTCAATTATATTTTCCATTTGTAATGTATATGAACTAGGACCAATAAAGTCTTTTGGCAATACCTTTCTTGGTGTTTCATATGCTTCTCCGTGCAACATTTTCATATAATCCTGTAAAACAGTATCTCGTTCTTTATACGAAATTGGATAATGAGATCCTTGCAAACCACTTAAAACAATACGAATGGCTTTTCGTATTGCGTTAGCAACTTTTGCAACAGTATTAAATTCGTTAGTTAATCCAATTTTACTGTTATCCATTTCAATCTCAATCTCGTAAGATTCGATGTTGGAAAATACTTCGGCTTCTTGAACAGTATATTTAGGAACAGGGATTCTATTCATCTTCTTAGAATTTCGTACAACACTCAAATCAAAGAATAATGGATAATCTTCATGATAAAAACGTACACGGTTCATTGCACGAAATAATTTTAATGAATCCTCCCATTTTGATAATATATCTCGTGCTAAATAAGTGCTAGGATGATAATCTTGTTCAGATTGATAAGAAACACGCAAATTGAAGTCCTCCATATCCAACTTTTGTATACGTTCGCCGGTTTTGGTCGTTGCTGGTAATTTTTGTGTAAATTTAATTTCACCAAAAGCAGTAGAAGGCATATTAATTAGTTTTTGTAAATTATTTGTTTTACAATACTCTTGTATCAAATCTGCTCCATTTATTTCTGCACGAACATTGGATATTCGTTTCTTACCAGTATTTTTATCCAAATATTCATTATTTATACGCAACATTTGATGACCATATACATTGTTCGTTTTAAAGCCATTGGAATATAAGTGTTGTACTACATTGTCATAGTCTATTTTCGATATAGGACGCGCTATTTTCGAATTCGTACCAAAACGTATTTCCAGTTCCTTCATTTGATTATTTTCTTTAATCGATGGATTACTTTCTAAATAATGTTGAACAATAGTTTCAAATTCTTGTTTTTTCTGAACTGACGTTTTTTGATCATTTTTTTCTTCAGCGTTTGCATCCATAATATATTTTTGTATACTATAAAATAATATATTATTTTTAACTCATTTGATATCAATTTTTAATACCACTTTGTTAATTTGGTAATTTCGTTATACAAGTCCTGTTTTTTCCACTTTCTTTCATCTAGATCTATGTCTAATTTTTCTGCAATTGCTTGTAATTCATCCGATTTGTAGTTGGTGATGGCTTTTAAAGGTCTTACATGATTTTCAATGCAAAATAAATTATTTTGTAGATCATAAAACTCACTTATGTTTAGTTCTTCATCTTTTAACAAATATTGGTCATGTTCATTCTTTTTTAAAACAACAATGGGATTATCAAAAGTATCGTTTTCAGAAAACACTTTTAAATAACATTTTTCATTCGGGTGTAACAAAACTATATTAATGTGGAAAAAGAATGCATAACTGTACAAAACGTAAATACTAGTTTGTTTGATCTCTGTTAACAAATCTGAAATAATTTCTTGAACTAAAGCCTTTGTTATTCTTACATTCAAACCTTTCAACAATGTAGGATTTTCTTTAATATAACTGCTTATTTCTTTTTGTATATCCATTTGTTTCGACCCATAATGATTTTGAATTTCTAAATAATCTTTGTATCCATGCTTAGCAATATACAAGCACCAAAATAAACTATCCCTTTGCTTCGGTTGAATAAAATTTAAGTTTGTATTTTCTTCACGTTGTTCTCTGGTGTTTTCTTCGTCTTCAGAATTTACATCCGTTTGTTGTTTTAAATATGTGTTTTTCATTTGCGGTGTTAACATGAATTCACTAACATTATCTAAAATATTTGGATAATGAAAGTTATTTGGTTCAAATAATAGTGACTGTATATATGCTTCCATTTAATTTGCTATACTATATGTTATAGGTATATTATCTTTATCTTCTTTTTCTACAAAATATGAATTAATAAACTCCTGTTTTTGATATTCGGTAGTGATTAAGTTTTCTTCTTGTTCCTTCATGTAGGTTAAATATTCTTCTATTTTTTTTAAAATTGATTGCTCCAAAAAAGTCATGTTTACAAATACACCGCTTTTATTTTCATTAATTTTGCACATATTCTTTGATAAAATTTTCAATATTTCGATTTGATGATGTTTGTCCATAGACTCTATTTGATTTTTTAATTTGGTCAAATATTCTATTTTCTCCATTTAGGTTTTTAACCTACTAATTTTTATATTGTTTTATAATTTAGTCTAATAGTATATATAATGAGCAATTATACATCAAATGGATTATTATTTCGTTATACAATTTCAAACAATACATCTTATATAATGACAACTGATGATTATACAATTATACAAGATTCTTTTGACAAATGGGATTCATTACTGCAACCAAATCCACGATTCACAAATGGTTATACGATTGAGGTTAGTTTTAATATATCTACATTAGAAGAGGGTATTCTTGGTAGTGCGCAAGTATTAACTGCATACTATTTTGATACATATACATTTGGCAATTCTTACACTGCTACTGCAAGAATTACTATGAACAGTACCTATTTAAACACATTGAAAAATTCCATAAGAACTGACGGTAAATCTTCTTTCTATCATGTTATGTTACATGAAATTGGTCATATTTTAGGCATAGGTACCTATTGGAATATGTCTGGTTCTCCAGTTGTAAGTTATTTAGACGGGTCAGAAACAAAATATTATTATACCGGTGAACATGCTGTTCGTGAATATAAATCGTATATACCCGAGATACAACATACTATTGTTGGATTACCTATTGAAGATAATGGTGGCAGTGGAACACAAAATGTACACCCAGAGGAAGGAGATGAAGGAACTGCTTCTTCGAATAATCGTTACATTAATGGTTACTTTCATCCTGGATTAGATAACGAATTAATGAGCGGGTGGATGGAATCTTATCCAGATAGTACTCCCTTAAGTCGAATAACACTAGGATTTTTGGAAGATATGGGTTTTATAATAAATTATAATCAAGCAGATGATTATCAAATAATTCTTAATCAAAATTATGTAAGTAGTGTATATAATATGTCAAACTGGTTGGATCTCTCTGGTAATGCAAACACGTTTAAATCCAGTTATGTACAAGGTTTTATAGATGTAAACGGAGGTAATATTCGTACTAGGAACGTTACAGATCATTTAATGATTGCAGGCGATGCGAGTCTAAATAGAAATTTGTATGTAGGTGGTGAATCGAATATTAATAATATTACTATTGCTAAAAGGTTGTTTGTAAGTGACATAGAAATTGGTCATGGTGGAAATGATCTAGCAACCAATCTAACTATTGGTACAAATATTTTAGAAAATGCTGTTACTACAACTCATGCATCAGATAAGAATGTAGCAATTGGTTTTAATGTATTACAAGATGCAGCAAAAGCAAGCAACGACTCTGCTCGTGGTAATGTTGCTATAGGTAGTAATTCTATGAATTTGACTAGTGGTGGCTATGATAACGTGGCTATTGGAAGACTTTCTATGGGGAATACAAGAAGTGAGTTTATATCAAGTGTAGCAATTGGTTATGGTGCATTACTTGGAGCAAGTGGTAATAATAGTAGGGTATCTCATACTGTAGGGATTGGTTATAGTGCTGGACAATATATAATAGGTGGTTATAATACACTTATTGGTAGTAATACAGGTGCTCGTAATAGTAATACTATTGAATATTCTACTGCGATTGGTTATGCTGCTAAATTTGATGATAGCAATCAAATTATGTTAGGTCGTTCTAGCGAAAAAGTAGTTATACCAGGTGATGCTAGTTTTAATAATCATCTATTTGTTAACGGTGTAGGCACGTTTTCTGCTCCTCCTGTCTGTTCTGTTGCTGCAACGTCTAATAATCAACTAGTTAACAAGTCCTATGTAGATACTAACAGTGCGTTGTTGGGTGCTGATAATACATTTACGGGAACGAAGACGATTTTTGACAACAAAGTCGGTATTGGAATAGACAATCCACAACGTAACTTGACTATATACCACGCAGACAATCCTGCTATACAATTAACCAATTCTAGTAGCGGCACTGGTTCAACTGACGGTATGGCTGTAGAACAATATGGATTAAGCAGTTACATTACCAATAAGGAAAATGGAAATATTCACTTTAGAACACAGGGCGATACTATAAGAATGACGATTCAAGAAAACGGTTATATCGGCATAGGCACTTCAAGTGCACTTGCTCCTATACATGTTCAAGGTTCTAGTTCTGCTGAAACAAATATAAATGGGAGGTATTTTACTAGTGGTGACGATGTTACTGGCTTCAGAAATCTAGGTTTGTATTCAGTTAGTGACCAAATATCTATCAGGTCTAATGGAACAATTTACTCTGCTGCTGCTATTGCAGCAAGTGATTCTCGTATAAAAGAAAATATGGTTGAAATAAATGATACAACTGCTTTAGATAAATTACGTCAATTAAAACCTACTACATACAATTACATTGACAAAATACATAGACACGACCAACAAGTAGAAGGATTTATAGCACAAGAAGTGCAACAGGTTCTTCCTTATGCGGTTACTACTATCAAAGATTATATTCCAAATGTATTTAAGATGGCTACTTACGACAATAGCGATAATTCTATTACTATACCTGATTTTGACACATCATTATTAGAAATAGATAGTTCTGGAAATATTTATACAACTTTGCAGGTGTATGATGCAAATGATATTACGACTGATGTAAAAATAAAGAATATTATATCAACAGATGTATTAGAAATTGAAAGTAAAGATGTCTTACCGAATGAAATATTTGTATATGGTCAATATGTGGATAACTTTTGCACTATAAAAAAAGAGCATATTTTTACCGTAGCCACTGCAGCATTACAAGAAGTAGATAGACAATTACAAGCGGAAAAAGCCAAAACAGCATCATTGGAAACCCAAGTGGCGAGTTTATTGGAAAGAGTGGCTGCTTTGGAAAGTTAAATATGAATATGTAAATAATTTTAATAATGTATTATTTACATATTGATCAATATTACAGGAATATAACAGATGCAATATTATGAAGCCTGTAGTTCTTCTAGTTCGTCCTCTAATTTCATAATTTCATCTTCGGTTAATAATCCTTTCTTACGACCATCTTTTAATTGTTTCTGAAGTGATTTAATTGCCTTCTTCTTTTCTTTATCACTCAATTCAACTTTCTTCTCTATTTTAATTTCATTACCTAATGAATCTATAATGGTATCATTTTTGTCTTGAATGATCTCATTTTCACTTGCCTTTTCTAAAGATTCGCCTTCTTTTCGCAATCTACCCTTTTCCATAATCCATTTTTCTTGCGTTACTGCGTTCGTAAATTCTTTGTTGTGTGAAATAACAACTACACCTCCATTAAACTCATGAATTGCAGTAGTTAAAGCACCTAGACCATCTCTATCTAAATAGTTAGTAGGCTCATCAAGAATAATTAAATGAGGATTTAGCCATAATGACGCTGCTAAGACCACTTTAACTTTTTGACCTCCAGACAATGATTTAATCAATGTATGATTAGCAGTTTCTGGCTCAATACTAAAATCGGCAAAATGTTTTTCAATGTCTTTTGTTGTCAATGTTTTAGATACTAACCCCGCACGAAGCGCCTCCCTTTCGTCTTGTCTTTGTACCAATTTTGTTGCACCCATTTTAATAAGAATATCGCGTTTTACCCACATCGTCATTTCCTCTGACTTCCCCTTCCATTTTACTTCATATTCTTTCAACTTTAATTTCTTATTTTCGCGTCGACTTAATAGAGTATCTGGTTCAACCGCTTTTTTCTCATCGGAAGGTGTTTCACATGCTACTAACTCCATACCTAGATCATTCGATACTAAGTAATACTTTTGAATCTTGTCTTCGTTCACTTCACCTTTATTAATATTATCTAGACTTTCTTTATCTTCATTTCCAGCAAATCTCCACATAATATATTGTGTAGGTGTTTTATGCAAATGCTTCTCTAAATGATGAAAAGCGTGCTGTGCAATATATGCAATACGCAAGTCAGGATGTTTTGTAACTATACCTTGATTTGTTTTTAATTCACCAATTAGAATTTTAATGGCTGTTGACTTTCCTGCACCATTTGCACCAATCACACCTACACGAGAAATTCTAGAACATTCTAGATTAATATCAAAAATTGTGGGAACATCACGAGTAGGATACTGAAAAGTAACATTTGTCATCTTAAGCAATGTTTTAGACATACTTTTTACTCCCTCCAATGGTCCTGGTTCTGGAAATTTAAATTTGACAACATCATTTTTTAATTCAAAATATCCTTTCTTTTCTGGATAATTTTCCACGAATTCTTGCAATACATTTCCTTTTTTACCAGTAAACATCTTTAATTTACGATTTTGAAAATCAATAATATGAGTACACATTTCATTTAAAAAATTGGAATCGTGTGATGTGGTAATAATTGAACCACCATTGTCCATAAATTCCTTCAACCAGTTCTTAATCCATGCAATATTAGTAACATCCAAATGTCCAGTAGGCTCATCAAGCATCAGTATATCAGCATTCATCAGGGTTGCTGCACACAATTGCATTTTCACTTTCCAACCACCAGAATAAGTGGTTATGCCCATACCCATATCCGCTGCACGATCTTTTCCAATATCTTTTTTTGCATATCCAAAACCAATGTCTTCCATTACTTTTTCAACTTGCTCACTTGTTACAGGAGGTTCCATTTTATACAATACGTTACAACAATGAACAACCCAGTCAATTCCACATAGATCTATATTAAGTATAGGAAATTCTTTATCGTCTTCACCTACTTCGATTTCTTGTATTTCGTGTTCTACAAATACAGTTTTCAATTCGTCTTTTTTAGGAAATCCATCAACTTGTTCATTTGAAATCGCACGCATTAATGTTGTTTTACCACAATTATTTGGACCGAGCAATCCATAAAAACGGTTTTGTTTTAGATGAAGGTGTGTGTTATTAAGTAATGTTAGAGCACCATATGCCAATGAAAATTCTCCTTTATATAAATCTTTGCCTTCTTCTGTATCTTCAAATATACTGTCTTTAACCTTAAACGTATCTTTGGCTGAGTTATAAATAGGTTCCATAACATCTGCCATATTGTATTTTTCATATATCGCTTTCCAATTATCCATTTCAAAATAGTGACTATTACATAAATTCGTTGTCAAAACGCAAAGATTTTCGACATCCCTTTCATTTGGTTTACAAGATTTTTTATCACATTCTTCTAGAATCATTTTCTCAAATTCACTAGACAACTTATGAAAGATTGCATTCTCGTTTTCTGCACAAGATTCCTTTAATGTATTTAATGCACGCGTACTCACCTTTCTTGCTTCGGGGTCGCTCATTATATCATTACATCTTTCTAATTCGTGTTTCAAAGTTTTGTAAAAAGGAAGGATCTCTTTTGGATGTTCGATAAGTTTACACATATTGTCAATAATAACACATGTTAAACGACGGGTGGCTGTCTTTTTATCATTTAGACCTCGCATTAAGATAGGCATAGTAATAGCCAATGCAGGGGCTTCTACATTTTGAACAAATACGCAACTTGCTAATGATTCAACGGCATCATATATTACTTCACTGTTTTTAATACCTTCCAATACTACTGGAATAAACGTATCCAGATCCATGTTTCCACTGCATTTCAAAATCTTGTCTAATACACTTCTTGCATTTATTTTAATATTTTTCACTACATCATTTATGTAGGAAGTAATAAAAGGAATGAATCCAGGCATGCAAATACGTATTTGCAAACTATTTTTCTCGATTAAATAATCAAATAATAAAAATGCATATTCTTTTTCTATTTTCATGGAATGATTAATTATATTACATAATACATCACTTATATTCGGTGTATACCATGGATCAACAATATCTACAATTTTTGTACAATAAGTATGAACTTTTTCATACAAGTGTTTATTGGCCTTACTTGAATAAATAGTAAAAGCCGCAGGAATATGTTTATTAATAAGTTTTAAATGGTCCATTTCAGATACTTCTATAGTTTCTTTCATTATTAGTTGAGTTATGTCATCAACATTTAATTGAAAAGTAGACATAATAATTTTTTAACAATGTTATGTTTATATTTGTATTTGTATTAATTAAAATAATTTGAATAATATAAATTCATATAAATAGTACATTCTATATAATATATGAAGATTCATTATGTTACAATAGCTACAAAACCTCACCCAGTTTTAAATAATTTACAAAAAAAAATAGACGCAAACAATGAAAAACTTCATATATTAGGACAACAAGAGGATAGACATATAGGCTGGCAAGCAAATGGAAATTTTGGTTTGAAAATAAAATTAGTGCAAGATTTTCTGAAAAAAGAAGAAATCGATAACAACGATTTAATTTTATTTACTGATGCATATGATGTTATTTATGGTGGTAATTTTGAATCCATTATAGAGCGTTATTTTATGTTTGATAAACCTATTATTTTTGGTGCAGAAACAACTTGCAGTCCAGATCCTGCAATGCAAACTCATTATGAATATACAAATACTACCTTTCCATATTTGAATAGTGGTTTATATATTGGTAAAGTGAATATGATTCGTAAACTTATAAATTCATATGAATATAATGATAATCACGATGATCAATTATATTGGACATATACTTTTTTAAAAAATAAACATCTTATTCAATTAGATTACACAAATGAGTTGTTTTTAAACACATATGGTATCGATATTGAAGACATCACTGTAACCAAACAAGGTATATTTTATAAAGGAAAAAACCCAATATTTTTACACGTAAATGGTCCAAACAAGTCAGATTTAGATAAATTCTTATAAAGATATAACTTCAATAAAATATATTTATAAACAGAATAAACATATATTAATTGGATACTATATAAAGGTAAAAATACATTTATGAGTTTGCAAGAGGAAGGTAAAAAATCTTCGGAAATAAACGCGAATGAATTAGATATTTTACTGGAAAAAGAAAAAATACGAAACAAGGGCGATGTATGGATCAAATTGGATAAAACAGTTCGGAATCAATTGCTGCAAGAGTTTGCAGATAAATATGGTAAAGAACATAGTATGTCTTCCAAAGATTTAAAACTATTGAAAACGTTTTTTAAAACTTGTTTAGATAAAAACAAATTGAACAAGAGCAAAGACGTAGCATATAATCGTGAAAATCGGGTAATTACTTCAATACCCGCGCTACATTTTAATCAAGTTACTAAAAACTTTACGTTAAAAATTTTAGACAACAAGCGTGTATCAACATTAAAGTCATTGACACCTAAAAAACACACTCCAAAAAATGGAAGTGAATCAAACAACAGCGAAATATCAAATAATAGTGAAGAAAATATCACGATTGAAAAAACAAAAGAAAAACAAGATTAAAAATATAATCCTAATGTATAGTATTATGATTATAAAATTCATATCTTCATTGGTGCAATTCATTATGGCTACGACAAAATATAAATCATTGGACGAATCTCATGGAATAATACATAGTTTCAACACTTTACACTATGCACAAAATATATTTGAACATGAAAAATACAAATATTCCGATTTGGTACCACATGAACGTGTTATTTATGTAGCATCAGCCGTTCATGATATGTGTGATAAAAAATATATGGATGAAAATGAAGGTATGCAAAGAATCGATGATATGTTAAAAAAACATATTACGGATAGTGAAATTCAAGCAGTACATGATATTGTTGGCACCATGTCCTATTCCAAGGTGAAAAAACACGGTTTTCCTGATCTTGGTAAATATCAATCTGCCTACCATGTGGTTAGAGAGGCGGATTTATTATGTGCGTATGATTTTGATCGTGCTCTTATATATCATATGTATCATAAAAACAATGATTTTCAAGAAGCGTACCAAGAATCAATTGATTTGTTTAAAAATCGGGTTTTTCGACATGAAAAAGATAATTTATTTATTTATGATTATTCCAAACAACAAGCGTTGGAATTAAAAAAACATTCTTTACAAAGGATAAGACAATGGAAACGTATTATGAACTCATTATAGAGTAAACTAAACAAACTCTTTTATAATGTCTTTAATTTCTGGTATAAACATATGATGTAATACGTTGTCTATTTTTTTTTCATGTTGCTCGTCGTATTTATGTATTTCTGATATAACTATGTCCATTCGTTTTTTATCTTCTTGTGTATATATTTCATTTTGTGTTAATAATGAAATATCTTGTATAAACTCTTGTTTCTTTTTGAAGATTATTTCAAAGAATTGTAGTATTTTGGGATGGTATGAAAATACCTTTACGTACATAGAATTTACATATTGGAAAAAGGAGTGAATATTTTCTAAATTACTCATCTTATGTCTACGAAGTTCTTGATCACTTGAAAGTATATCATTGAAACAATCTGGTTTGACTTTATTTATCTCATATTTTTTTTTCCATGAATTATGCTTATGGGTTTCGTTCTTGAACTTGGAAAATATTTGATTCAATTGGAGTATTTCGGGATGCACTATCATAATTATGGTTATTCTTTATAACATATTTATAGTTAAATATGTTATCAATTTTTGCATTTATTTCAATTTACGCAATTCTTTTGCTATCTTTTTGGTTAAACCTTGAAGACGCTGTCCTAATTTGAAACGAAAAGGAGTACTTTTCTTTTGAATTGCGAGTTTTATTATTTTTAGTATATAATATAGACTATCAAATTATCCTAAAGAGTTACTTAAAAATTGAACGTTTAAAATGACAAAAGTTGATTATTAAAAATGAAACAATAGCGAATCACATATAAAACATCATGGAAACATTCATAGACCTTTTTAAGTTCCTTCAATTGTATGAGGGAGATATTATACATTGGTTGCAAGATCGATGGGTTGGTAAGGATAAACAAGAGTCACTATTACGTTTATTTGCTGCACTTGGATTAATACCTCAACTAACGCGATTTCATATTTGTAAAGGTAATTACAATGAAAAAACCATAACAAAAATTGTTACGAAAAAAGATATATTTTACAATGAATTAAATAATCCTAATAATCTCAAAGATAAAGGAGATTCATCAGATTTAACTGGTATTTGTAAAGATAATGAAAAACATCTATTAGTTACAACATCAAAGAATTTAAATAAAACACTAGTGGGTGGTTTGGATATTGATAAACTATTAACAAATTTTCAGCAATATAAAGATCAAGGATATAGTATGACATTATGCATATGTGTTCGAAGTAAAGATGAATTTCAAAACATGAAAAAAAGGGTTGAAAAATCAAATCATGAACTCAAATCCATGTTGGAAAACGAAGACACAATTATTATTGATTGGAATGACTTGAATGAAGCATATCATAAATTTAAAATGTCCTATAGTGAGATATCCTTAGATAGTATTATCGATTCAGCTAAAACTGCATTATGCTTAAAAATGCATCAAGTCCTTGGTGTATCGAAAACACTTGAACTCAAGAATAATGGAAAGAAAAGAGTTTTATTGGGTCATATTCCAAGAAGTGGAAAAAGTTATATTATTGGTGGTTGTATCATTAAAGATAGCAAAGATAAAGATGAATGTAACTATTTAATAATTACAACTGCGCCAAATGAAACAGTTGAACAGCAAAGAAAAGTATTAGATTGTATTCAACTAAAGGATTTTAACATTATCATATTAAATGGTAAAAATAAAAAACCAGATTTAAAAAGAAAAAATATTTATATTTGTTCTAAACAATTTTTACAAACTAAAATAGATAAAGGTGATGACAATGAAAAACATTCTAATGAAAAAACAAAAACGATTCCTTGGTTACAGGATATAAACTTTGATATGAGGTTTATTGATGAAAGTCATAATGGAGGAACTACTGAGTTAGCCCAGAAGACATTGGAATCTTATGGAAAATCATCGTTTACAGTTCAAATTACAGCAACATATTCTAAACCTATAAATGATTATAATATTCCAAAGGATTGTTGGATTTTATGGGATTTAGAAGATATAAAACTTTGTAAGAATATTACAGATGAAAATAGTAT
>MDTB01054477.1_pt1 | contig 12393 bp, 8 predicted proteins | sample 811161 | NCBI WGS metagenome assembly MDTB01 (sample SAMN05326650, study PRJNA326480) | marine metagenome | isolation source: seawater | place: Mediterranean Sea | collected 2009 | reverse complement strand
TTCGGTCGATGACCTCATTGGCGGTGAAGCAGGGCAGGGTTTCTACCAGACGATGGGTGGGTTGGAACTGGGCAGAATAAATGTCGCCGCACGCGGCGTTGGTGTCGCTAATGCTGCCATGAAGGATGCAACCCAATACGCACAGATACGTAAAACCATGGGTAAGCCCATTGGCCAGCACCAGGCAATACAGATGAAGCTGGGTGACATGGCAACTCGCTGCCACGCGGCCCGATTGCTGGTTGAGGATGCGGCGGGTGCCTACGATCGCGGTGAGCGCTGCGATATGGAAGCCGGTATGGCGAAACTGTTTGCCTCAGAGGCCGCAATGGAAAATGCCGCAGAATGCATGCGAATCCATGGCGCTTACGGCTACTCCAAAGAACTCCATGTGGAGCGCTACTATCGCGACGCGCCCCTTATGTGTATTGGTGAGGGGACTAATGAAATGCAACGTATCATCATCGCCCGACAGTTGATGGACCGAAACCCGGTTTAACGCTTCTTGAAGGAACAACACCATGGCATCACCGCTGCACTGGTCTTTTGATCATAGTCAATCGAGAAGTCAGAGGGGATTTGCGCCAGAGTTGCTGACGATTCTGCGCGGCAGCTTTGAAAGGACGCCCAAACCCGGCGTTGCCCGGTACATGGTCCTGCCCAACCACTGGGGTGGTTTCGCGAGTTCTAGTGAGAAGACCGACAAGTTGGCCTATGGAGAAGCGGTCATTATCACCAAAGGGGCGAACGAAGGTAATAGAACTGACGTTGAGTACTCCAATGTGGCCTCCGGAGAAACACTTCGGCTTCGGTATAGGACAGATGGCTCGCCAATCCGGCAACTCCAGGGACCGTGGGAGGTAGATGCAAGGAACGACGGCCCCTGAATGTACAAGACGTTCACCTGCTCGGGAGAGATCAAGGACGGGTCTGTAAGGTTAACGGTTGCCGGCCTTGCCCTGGACGCAGGAAGCGTGGGGCACGGGGAGCCTGTGATCTGCAGCTGGACGCTCTATGAGATTATCCCCGCGCTGGTGGCCTCCGGAAAGACGTTCACTGTCATCGACGATGGGGAGAAAGTGAAACGCAGCTGTCGGCTTAAACCCATGGGCGAGTGGGTGTGCGAAGGAAAGCGCTATTCGGGGTATGCCCTCCAGGGAATCGGTGCCGGGCACACCTACTACTGGATTGATGAGAACGGAAAGACGGCGGTCATGTCCAATCCGTTCAACACGTTTGTACTTGCTGGTACTGGCGGCACCGCATGAGCAAGCCGAACATCCTCTTTATTAACACCGACCAACACAACTTTGATGCCATCTCGGCATACGGGAACAATTGGGTGGAAACACCCAACATCGATCGCCTTCACGCAAACGGCATCTCGTTCACACGGAGTTATTGCAGCGATCCGGTTTGTGCTCCCACACGCGCGAGCTGGATGTCTGGGCTGTACACTTCGGAGAACGGTGTTCCGTTCAATGATGGCAGCCTCCACGACGACATAACCGACCTTGGTGAGCTTCTGAGTGGTGGCGGGTACAACACCTACCAGTGCGGCAAGTGGCACGTGGACGGAAGGGACATCAACCGTGGGTTCACCGACCTTTACTCGGGTAAACGGCCCATTGTTGCCAGTGCAGGAGAACTCTACGATGCGCCCAGCACCCACGCTGCCATTGATCTCCTCGCTACCTACCAGGACGAGAAGCCATGGTACTTGCAGATAGCGTACGTAAACCCGCACGACATCTGCGAAGTCGGGCATAACTACGAGCACAATGACGTACGGCGCATACCCGGACCGCTCGAACAAGGGGTGTTCACAGAGGAGGAGCTCCCGCCTGTCCCCGGGAACTACCACTACGATACCGACGAGACGGTCCTTCAGATCGTAAGCCGCAGGATTGACGAGCCACTTATTCACGGTTGGCAGAACCGCTACCTGAAACATTGGAGCGAGCTACAGTGGCGTATGCACCGATGGAACTACTACCGGCTCATTGAGAAAGTGGACCAGGAGATCGGGCTTCTTCTCGCTGCGCTGGAAGCGTCGCCCTTCAAGGACAACACGCTGATTATTTTTTCGACCGACCACGGGGAGGCGGCCGGATCTCACCGGATGTTCCAGAAGTTCACCCTCTATGAGGAGAGCGTCCACGTGCCGTTTATCGTCTCCTCCCTTGGTGGTAGCCCCTCTGTGCCGAAGAACACCTTTGACCGGGAGCACTTTGTGTCCAGCGTAGATCTCCTGCCAACGGTCTGTGACTATGCCGGCGTACCGGCGCCCGCGCAGGTATCAGGGAAGAGTGTCCGCCCGCTGGTTGAGAACCAGGAGGCAGAGTGGCGGGACCATGCTTACATCGAGAGCAACTATTGGGGGCGAGCGGTCATTGGGGAGCGCTACAAGTATGTCACCGAGTATATTCCGGTCGAGGATGAAGATTTCGTGCCACCTTCGGCTGACAACCGGGAGCGAGGTCGGGAGCAACTGTTCGACCTGGAGACGGACCCGTTTGAGACGAGGAACCTGGCAGGAGATGCCGAGATGACCGACGTCGTTGGGCGGATGCGTGCGGAGCTTAAGAGAATAGAGAGCACGATACGACGACGCAAGATAACTGAGGATGGGCCGCAGAGGACCATCACGAGGTGGGGAGAGAAGATACTGGAGTACTGGAAGACTCAAGCCCTCAGTTGACCCGGTGTGCTTTCACCACGTCTTCGTCAAACTCGATACCGAGGCCGGGTCCTTTGGGCGGTATGATGTAGCCATTCTCAAATACCATCGGTTCCTTGAAGATTTTCTTATGTAGTGGACCCTGGTTTGCTTCCTGAATCAGGAAATTTGGTGAGCAGGTATCGATCTGAATTGCGGCGGCAGCAGCCACAGGACCACAGTACATGTGAGGTGCGATCATGGCGTAATGGGCTTCTGCCATGCCGGCGATTTTCTTTGCTTCGGTGATGCCGCCACACTGACCGACATCTAACTGAATAATCTGTGCGGCCTGTTTTTCCAGGACTTCAGAGAATTCATACTTGGTCACCAGACGTTCGCCGGACGCGATGGGGATACTGGTGTGGGCTGCTACCCGGGCCATTTCGTTGACGTTCTCCGGCATCACTGGTTCCTCGAACCAGAACGGGTCGTAGGGTTCAAGGCGCTTGGCTATTCGAATGGCACTGTAGGTCGGCATCTGTCCATGAGTGCCGATGCCTACCTCGAGCTTGTCGCCAACGGCTTTTCTAATGTTCTTGAAAATTTCCTCGGCTTTTGCGATCTCCCAGATAGGAATGTCATGTATAGGATGAAACGGCGCGAATGGATCCAGCTTGCATGCGGTATTGCCTTCCTCCAGCAACTGTAGGGCGACGTCACCGGCTTTCTCAGGGTACTTGTTGAGGTCCACGTTTGGCATGTAGGCGTAGGCGCGTATTTTCTCGTGATACTGTCCGCCCAGCAGGTTGTAAATGGGCTGGTTCGCTACCTTTCCTGCGATGTCCCAAAGCGCCATGTCGATGGCACTGATCACTGGTGTGCCAAAAAGGCTTGGATGCCTCAGGTCATGATGCGTGCTGTACATCTTGTCCCAGATGAGCTCAGTGTTCAGCGGATTCTGGCCAATAACGAACTGGCCAACGAATTGCTCGATCAATTGCACCTGTGACTTCAGGTCACCGAGGTGGGCGGAGTAGGAACTGCCAGCAATACGTTCGCCTATACCGGTGATGCCTTCATCTGTATGTAGTTCCAGAAACAGGAAGTACTTGCCGCCGACGTAGGGCTTCTCTGCTTCGAGCACCATGGTTTTCAGTTCCGTGACCTTCATTACTACTCCTCAAATATTTCCCTGGCACCTCATCTGCAATCAGATGATCAGGTCCCATTCGTTGTAGCCGTGCAGAATGCGGTGCTCATTCTCGGGCGTGTACTGCAAATCTGGTATGTCGGCGCACGGCTCATATCGATAGCTGGTTTCGTTCGGTTGCTGTTGCGTCCGTGCATCAATGGCCAGTGGGATCACTTTCGAGCGTTTGGCGATCCTTTCTTCATCGAATCTGATGCGTTTCATGAGGGTAGGGCAGTAGCCGTCGACGTCCATCACCGATGCCCGGCGATTAAAACCGAACACGTAGGTGACGCGCCGGTTGTCGGATGAATTGGGGAAAGAGCCGTGTAGCATCTGACGGCTACACACCGCGACATCACCCGGTTCAGCGAGTAGGGGGACGGCATTCGGCAGATAGTCCGAACCGTTGTTGTTCTTGATCCAGTCGGCGATGTCGATCTGGCCGATATCGTGCGTACCGGGAACGATCCACAGCGCGCAATCGGCGGTGGTGCGATACAGTTGGGTCATAAAGTTGAACCCGTGCGTCCCCTGGTCAAGTGCCGGACTTTCCCAGTGGGTCATACCGTCTTGATGCCATGAGGTAGCAGGTCCGAGTCCGGCCTCCTTCACCCAAATGGCATCTGTAAATGGAACGAAATCCGGTCCATTGATGGCGGCGGCGATTGCGAGCAGGTCCGGATGACCATACAAACGTAAACAGGACGGCATCAGTTGCAGCACGCCGTTGACCTGCAGCAGCGTTTCGTCGGGCGCGTTTTCCGGGCTTTCCAACGCCTGCATCTTAACCTGGTAACGGCCGCTATTACCCATCGGATCTGAGAGAGGTTTGGCAAATTGAAACCGTGCGGTTGGATAGTCCTCTTTGATGGATGGCCGGCCCAAATGGTCTGTTTCACTCTCGGTGCCTGCGGGCACGCGGTCCTCCAAATCGGCAAAATCGGACCGCAGTTGTGCAACCTCCGACTCGTCCAGCACGTTTTCCAGCACATAAAAGCCAAAACGCCAGTAAGCATCGATAATGTCCGGGTGAATGGCCCCGTCCTCCGTAAACCTGAGTGGTCCTCGGTTACCGAGGGTCATTGCCCGTTCAGTACCCTCTTCAAGATAGGTGGCCAGGCTTGGTGAAACGTCCACTTTAAAAAGCTCCTGCTGTTAAATTTCTGGTTTGAAAGATAGATTGAACATTATATGGCTCAACATTATATAGAATGGCGCGCCCAGCGAGTATCAGTCGTCCCAGACTTTTTCCCAGTGGCCTGAATCCACATACCACTTAGTTGCGGGATCGCACACTACCCGCCTGGTTCTTCAACACCTGCCCCGATCGCGTACCCGTATGCTCATCATCTCGCAATATCACCTGACCATTACTCAGGGTCGCCTGATAGCCGGCTGCGCGCTGAATAAATCGCGGTGCACCGCCTGGGAAGTCATGGATCAGCTGCGGCTGGCGTTCTCCGACTTTATCGATATCGATGATATTGATATCGGCACGTTTGCCGACCGCCAGGGTGCCACGATCATTCAGGCCAAGAACTTCCGCCGGTACAGCGGCCATTCGTCGCACGGCTTCCTCGACGGAGTAAAGCCCGACATCTCGATGCCAGTACGATAGAACGAAGGACGTCCAACCAGAATCAATCATCTGAGACACATGGGCGCCGGCATCGCCAAGCCCTGGTATCGCCCACTCCATGGCGCTCATTTTCGCCACTGAATCGAGCGTGGTTTTGAAACGCTGAAGATGGAAGAGCATTTTGCCCTCAGACTCCAGGGTCAATCGAATCCAGGTTTCAACGGGATGCTCGCCAGCCGCTTCTGCCATGGCGCCCAAACTCTCCTCAGGAGAGCCCGTGTAACTGGGACGATCCGCCAGACCCATGGGGTACCAGTTTAGCGACTGGGCCATGATCCCTTCTGCGTTCAGTGAATCCTTCACATCCCGCACCAGTTTCTGCCGCATACTGTCGTCTTTGAGTACCGCCAGACGGCTGTCGAAATCCATTTTGCGTAATTCATTCCAGGCGCCGCCGTTGAATAGATTATCCGTGGCAAGACCGCCAACATTACCGCTGCCGCGCGGGACGAAAACGCCGGTGACATTGTTACCCGCTGCGCGTAACGCCATGACTTTTTCGTCCAGGGGGTTAGTGACTCCAGCGACAGCACTAAAGATGGAGCCACGACAGTATGAAGCCTCTTCGCCGATCAGATCTATCTCTATGTCCGGTTCGCGGAAGTTCATTACGGTCTGCATAATGCCACCGTATTGGCCTACAGATTTGGCAATGGCACGCAATTCATCATGTTCTGCAAATGTTCCCGGGATGCTGCGCCCGTCAGGTAAGACGTGTCCTGGATTTCGATTGGTTGAAAAACCAATGGCGCCTTCTTTGACAGATTGTCCCGCGAGTTCCGCGATCTGACGGATCTCATCAGCCGTCGCCGGTTCTTCAACGGCGCGTTCACCCATGACATAAAACCGGACGGCGCAGTGGCCGACCAGACCAGCTACATTAATCAAGGGCCGCAATTTCGCGATTGAATCGAGGTAGTCCCCGTAGGATTCCCAGTCCCAGGGCAGGCCCGAGAGGATGGCTTCTTTCGGGATGTCCTCGACGGTCTCCATCATTCCCGCGAGGAGTTCTTTATCGGCCGGCTTACAGGGTGCGAAGGTAGCACCGCAGTTACCGAGTAAGACTGTCGTCACACCGTGCCAGGTCGAAGAGGTCAACATGGGATCCCAGCCAATCTGCGCATCCAGGTGTGTGTGCAGATCGATAAAGCCGGGGGTCACGGCGTTGCCGTTGGCATTGATCTCTTCTTTACCGGCGTCTGCTACTTCGCCTATGGCAGAGATGGTATCGCCATCAATCGCGATGTCAGCAGCAAAGGGCTGCGCACCAGTGCCGTCTACTACATTGGCGTTTCTGATGACCAGATCGTGTGACATATACTTGTCCTCGTTTAGTACGTGATGGTCAAAGTGGGTGGACGAGTTCAATGCGCTGATCGACTGCAATACTTTCAACACGACTGGTTTGTCTTTCCGGACCAGGCCAAATGACATCAATGGAGGTAATCAGATCATCGGTGCCCAGACCAAAGTGTAACGTCGCCGGTCCATGGGACAGGTAGCCATTACCGAGCTGGACCTCCTGCATCTGGGTCGCTGATGCGGTGGTGACGGTAACCCTTGCGCCAATTGCTTCAGGATTGCCGTCGATACCCAGCAGGTCGATGGCGACATAATGGTTGCTGTTCTGATGGTCGTTACGAAATACCGAAGGAGACTTGCCATTGTTGGCGATAAATATATCGACCTGGCCGTCATCATTGTAGTCAGCACACACAACGCCTCGACCCTGATCCGTGTGAACGACACCGAGCTCGGTTGCCCGCTCGGTAAATGTGCCGTCTCCGTTGGCCATGAACAATACCGATGGATCAGTTAGAAACTTGGACCTGCCCTGATCCTGGTGCCCGTTGGTATGAAAGATATCCATATATCCATCATTATCGAAATCCGCAAAACACGCACCCCAGCCCCAATGTCCTGCTCGTACCCCGGCAACCTCGGTGACATCCTCGAAAGTCCCGAGGCCGTCAACGTTTTCATACAACCGATTGCCGGAACCGTTGTTCTCCACATCCGGGTCCCAGATGCTGGTCACAAACCAGTCGAGATCGCCATCCCGGTCGTAATCGGTGACCGCGTTACCCATCCCATTTTCATCGGAGATCTCGTCAGTGGTCACATCAAAAAATGCGTCACCACCGGACCGATTCATAAAAACCTGGCTTGATTCGAAGTCGTTGGCCAGCAACAGATCGGGAGCGCCGTCGGAGTCAATGTCCGCGAACACGGGGGTAAACGTATATTCCGACAATATCCGATTGCCGGAAATTGTCGTCTCGATGGGTATCCGAAAACTGAGATCAAAGAACTCACCGGCACCATCATTCCTCCACAGATACTCCTGTCCAACGTTCACCGAGCGGGTTCCCCAGTGCGTAAAAAAGAGATCGAGATCACCATCAATATCATAGTCGGCTGCCGCCATAGAGAAGGTTGCTCTATCGTGCAAAATGCTAATCTGACTGGTGTTGCCCTCAAAGCGTCCAGTCTGATCGTTAACAAATATCTCCAGGCCTGTTTCCTGGGTCGAGATGAAGTCCTTAAAACCGTCACCGTCCAGGTCGATAAAATAACCCGCCAGATCCGGCCCGGACGGGTTGATCCCACTATTGTTACGTTCGTTAAACCGGGTGCCATCGAAGCTGAACAGTTGACCAGGCGCGTTCTGACCGTAGGCGATATAGAGTTCCAGCTGTCCGTCCCCGTCGATGTCGGTCATGCCGAAACCGCCCCCTAATTCCTCGATCTCACTCGCGACGCCTGCATCCGCGATCTCATAACAAAGCCCCAGGTCCATGGAAACGTTGCTGAACACGCCGACACTGGCGGCGCAGTGGGCGAGGGCGCCCTGATTACCGTTGTCATCAGATCCACTACTATCAGAGCCGTCGTCACCATCAGAGCCGTCGTTGCCCGAACCGACATTTGCTGGTGGCGTAACCGTTCCGGTGCCGCCGCTCCCTCCACCCCCACATGCTGTCATTCCCAGCACGAGCAGGATAAGTGTTACTTTCAGCGTCAGGTTCATGGCTGTTCAACCACGATGCGTTGGTCCACTGCTACATTTTCGATCCGGGTCGTTGGCAGTCCGGGTTCCGGCCAGCGGATGTCGATGGCTGTTACCGTATCATCCTGTCCGAGACCGAAATGCAGTGTCGCTGGACCCTGGGACAGGTACCAGGTTCCAAGCTGCACCTCCTGAAGCTGGCTGCGGGTGGCCGACTCTATGGTGACCCGAGCACCAATCGCATCGGGATTTGCGCCCTTGCCGACAAGATCGATCGTCAGATAGTGATTGTTATTTTCGGTTATATTTTCGTAGACAGTGGGGGACTGACCATTGTTGGCAATCAGAATATCAATCCTGCCGTCGCCATTGTAGTCTGCACAGACTACACCGAGCCCCCGGCCGTCGTGCGTGATACCAGCGGAAAACGCGCGCTCGCTGAAGCTGCCATCGCCATTGGCCATAAACAGTCGTGATGGATCATCGGCGTAGCGCTCCACCACATTCGGCATACCGTTGGTGTGAAAAAGGTCCGGATGCCCGTCGTTATCAAAATCGGCGAAACAGCCGCCCCAGCCCCAGTCGCCGTTACGTACACCGGCCTCGTCGGTCACGTCGACGAAGTTACCCAGACCATCCTCATTACGATACAATCGGTTGCCAGTGATCGTACCCTCACCGCTGGTCTCGAGGTTATGGATGCTGGTGACGAACCAGTCCAGATCGCCGTCGTGATCATAATCAGTAACCGTACCACCCATGCCGTTGGTGTCTGTAATCACAGACCTGTCGGTCGCGTCAGTGAACTGCAGGCCGGCCTCGTTACGCAGCACCTGGGAGAACCCGCCGTCGCTGGCGAGCAGCATATCGGGATATCCGTCGTTGTCGATATCGGCGAACGTGGGTGTATAGGAGAGTTCGAGGACAAAGCCGGCAACAGTCGCGGCCGGTTCTTCGGTGATCGCGACCCGATCACTGATGTCGGTAAATACGCCGGTGCCGTCGTTCTGCCACAGGTACTCGGTCAGGACATCACTGCTATCGAATATTCCGTCCCAGTGGGAAAAGAACAGATCGACGTCGCCATCCAGGTCAATGTCCGCAGCGGCCATGGAGAATGTCGAACGCTGATGAAAGAGATTGGTATCAGCGGTAGCCTCCTGGAACTGGCCTGTTTGATCATTCATAAAAACCTCGACGGATTCGTCCTGGATCGAGATGAAATCTTTCCAGCCGTCCGCATCAAGGTCAATGAAGTAACCGGCCCGATCCATTTCCAGTGGCAGGATGCCGTTGTTGTCCTCGAGTTCGAGGAAACTTGTACCGTCGAAACTGAACAGGCGGCCCTGGACATCACGCCCGTGCGCCACGTAGAGCTCCAGGTTACCGTCGTTATCGATGTCATCAAGGGTGAGTCCGCCGCTGACATCTGTGGCCTCATCCCCGGGGGATGTATTTTCGATGAAATAGTCCAGACCCAGAACACTCGTTGTGTCGGCGAAGCGTACTTGACTGCCGTCACCTTCCTCGTTCGCAGGAGGGTCCTGAACAGATCCATCGTTTGCAGACGGTGCACTGCTGCTACCGCCACCACCGCCGCCACCACAGGCAGTGACACCAGCGAGGCAGAACATCCAAAACAGGGGCGCTCGTTTTAACCTGTCGCTCATCATACCCTCAGGGAGCCTCTCCCTGGACAGCGAAAAAAAAAGCACCGCCGGACGGCGTGCCCGGACGGTGCATTGATTAGATCGTCCAGACCCGTTAGCGGGTCTGAACGGAATTTACGTCTACAGGTTTTCCCAGGAGACGCTGATGCCAAACTCACGAGGTTCGACGACAGTGCCAAAAACGCCGCCAACAGATCCAATGGGCTTCCACATGTGTAGCGCAGCTTCGTCAAGCAGGTTCTGGACATAAGCGGTAACCCGCCACTGTGAATCTGCCGATCTCCAGTTTGCACGTATATCCCATCGCGTGTAGGCGTCAACCTGATACCCATCGTAGTTCGCTATTTCGACGAATTTCTTGCCACGGATGTTGGCGATGGTCAGCACTTCCAGCTCACCCCAGTCCGCCGGCACGGGCACATCATAACTTAACGTCAGAGACGTCTTGTGCCTGGGCGAGTTCGGTAGCTGTTTGCCTGCCAGTTCCGTCGGTTCGTCAGAGCCAAAAATCCAATTAGTACGCGCGTTACCATCGCTGTCGGTCCAGGGAAGTCGGACCCAGGTACCTGTTACGCCTGGACCCACGTACGACAGTATCGAAGGATAGGCGCCGATATCAGAGTCCAGGTAGTTATAGAAGCCACGCAGGGTGACCCGGTCGGTAATCCGCCAGGCACCTTCCACTTCAGCGCCGGCGATCTCCGAACCTCCAATCGCATTGATTTCTCCGGTTGTAGGACCGCCGTCAGGATCAGCCTCCTGTTCTGCCGCGGTCCTGAGTCGGGTGGCGAAGACCCAGTGCTTGTCGAAGTCCTGGAGGAAATAAGTGGCCGACAACTGTACCTTATTGTCGAAATACAGACCCTTGACGCCTACTTCGTAGTTGATCAACTCCTCCGCCGGGTATTGCCATGGTCCCGGGTGCTCAGTACGGAAGGGAAAGGAGCCCCCGGCCCGGTATCCTGTGGAAACCCGGCCATAATACATCACATTCTGGTCACCGGGTCGGAATTGGACGCCGGCATTCCAGGTGGTCTCACTCCAGTTCAATTCGGCCTTCGGCCTTTTGTTCGCAATGTCTGAACCCGCCAGGGCCAGGGTGACGACGCCGAAGCCATCCTCGCAGAGATCGACACCACCGCCCGTAGCCATGTCACATCGAACACTCGGGTCGGCTATTTCGAAGGCCCGAACGCCCGATGCTGCTTCCTGGCTACGATCCTTGTCGTCGTCAGTGCGCCGAATACCAGCGAATAGTGTCCATTGATCGTTGTACTCGTACTCAACGTTGAAGTAAATACCCGTGGCTTCCTGTATGGCACTGCCAAGATACCCGTTGACTTGACCATCTAGATTCGCGGCATAAAAATCGCCTGTATTTGCATGGGGATAACCGAGGAGCTCGGGTGACCCCGGGCAAGCAACAACGAAATTAAACGTCGATTCGGCATTGGCCATGGTGGCCGGATCGGTATGCAGATCTTTCAGCAACCAGCTGTCACCGCCGCTCATTGAGCCACCCGTGCCAAACATGGACTCAATGTTGGCGTTACAGGCGGCGGAAGTGTCTGAAAACAACCATTCACCGCCGGTTCTCCATCCACGATCAAACAGACGGTTCATGTAGGGTTCTTCATTTTCGATGGTGTTGGCGCCAAGTGTGAAGTTAAACGGCCCGTCGAAGTCCGACACCAGCGTTATTTCGTGACTGGTCTGCTCAGAGGAAAAAACATGATCGCTTAGCTGATCAGTGAACGTGCCATTACCACCACCATCAAGCGCGCAGATGCGACTGGTCTGACCTGCCTGCAACACGCCGGCGATAACCGACGGATGCGTGAAGGGGCAGACGCCGCCACCAACACGATTGCGCTGGTCAACATCATTGCGGGTGTTTTCCCAGACGTCATGCCAGCCAAACTTGTAGTTAAGCGTCAGGTTGTCATTAATCGCATAAAGTACATCAATGGAAAAGTTCTCCGCAGTGCTGTCCTTGGCGATCGGTGCGTTAAACGCTACTTCCCAGCGCAGTTCATCCGCATCGCAGATGTATTGGTTCGGGTCACGGGTTCCATCCTGGCTGATGTTGGAACAGCCCGCGACGGCAGGAGCCGGCTGCACGCCAAAAAATGGATTGCGTTGGCATTCTTCCATACCACTGTCGGGGTTGAATGCACACAGTCGCTCGCCGTTGGCAAGGATAAACTCGTCAATGGTATT
>MDTB01121039.1_pt1 | contig 12394 bp, 5 predicted proteins | sample 811161 | NCBI WGS metagenome assembly MDTB01 (sample SAMN05326650, study PRJNA326480) | marine metagenome | isolation source: seawater | place: Mediterranean Sea | collected 2009 | reverse complement strand
GTGTGAATGCTGTGCTTTCTAAATTGGATATATCGGAGACAGAGAAACCTTTTCCTTTTACAGCACCAGTTTCGGTAAACGCTGCCTGGTTAATACCGAAACATTGCGGTCCACTTGAGGCGGAAGATTTTGATGTAATTCTTTTGTATTTTCATGGTGGTGGCTATTGTGTCGGATATGAACGACAGGCACTCGCTTCATTTTCGTACGTCTTTAATGAAATGAGAAATAGATACCCAAACAAAAAAGTTGCAGTTCTCTCTGTGGACTATCCACTTGCCCCTGAAAATCCATTTGAAGTATCACTCGCTTCCGCGTTGACTAGCTATGCATGGTTATTAGAAGCAACAAGGAAAAATGGAACGTTAAAAAAACAAGCTCCTCGCATTGTTGTTGGTGGAGATAGCGCTGGAGGGAATTTGACACTAGCTCTGGGTTTACTGCTTCAACGGCAATTTCAGTCAAATCAAAAGAGGAAGGATTCAAGAGAAAAAGTAAAGTTACAGCAGCCAACAGGGATGCTTCTCGTGAGCCCTTGGATGGATGCTGGTGAAATTGTAGAGGGTACCACTGCAACAATCAGTGATGAGAAAACACATGACTACATTACTGTTGGTGCACTGAATCGCTTCAATGAATCAATCTTGGCTGCTTCCAAGAATCTAGGTTTGAAATCACCTGATGTATCGTTATTGTGTCCCAAGAATTCCCCAATTCACTTGATTCGTGGCCTTGTCTTACACGAAGAATCAAAAGTAAAGAAAACAAATGATGAAAGTGAAGAAAACGCCACGAGCAAAACGTCTCGTATACTTGTAGTGTCAGGTACACGAGAGTTGTTTTATGCAGCGAATCGAGATTTTGTAGAAAAAGCTCGATCTGCGGGTTTGAATGTTGAGTTTGTGGAAGGAGATGGTCAGCCTCATATTTATCCTCTTCTTTTACCATTTTTTGAAGTTCCCGCGAAAAAAGCTCTAGGTAGAATTGCTGATTTTCTATGTATTCAGTGAAGTAAAGTAATTTGTTTTTTCACACCAAAATTTTATTTTTTATGATTTCATTTTGTTTTATCTGGAAAAGGAAACCACATCAAATATGGCATTTATTGGAATCATGGATTGCTTACAACTTCTTCTAAACTATTGCCTACTTCTTTTTCCATGTCGAAATACCACTTTTCGAGACACGGTCGTGATCCTTCGAAAAGAAGTTCCTTATGAATTGATAAACCTTGTAATGATCGAAGAACTCCAAATACAGCAACATCGCCAAGATGTGGCTTGTCCCCTCCAGCGAATGATTTCTTGCCGTTCTCAAGAGCATCAGACGTCCAGTGATCTACAGCACTATACAAAGCTTCGCGCTCGTCCTTTATCCCATATTTTTTTTTCAATTTACCGCTCGCTAACCACATAGCTAACCCACCAACATTGTGATTCAGAAATTTCTGTGTTGCCGTAAAATGCGGAACGGAATAAACGTAACTGAACGCTGCTCTGGACTCACCAAGTGTGCGCACAAGGTTTGGAAAAAGCAACACTGCAAGCTTCTCATCCGCCCAACGTACCCAGTCCTGAGCCATTTCCCCGGCTTCCGCATTTCCAATTTTGTCTGTTTTAGAGAGAATATGTCGCATAATCTCGGACGATTCCACAAAATGTTCCCCATTAATATGTGCTTGTGGTACTTTTCGATAATTTGTGGCAAACGAAATCTCATTTTTCGTCAAAGGATTCACTTCAACTGTTTGATAAGGAATGTCACAAAAATCAAGCAATGCTTTCACTTTGTTACAAAAGGGGCAAATTTTATACTGATACAATGTGACACTCAATGGATTCTGAGAAGCTGTTGAAAATAAAGCTGCTGCATTGCGGGATGTGTGCCGAAAAAAGATAGACATTTGGTGTGGTTGCTTTTGGCCAAACAAATTCCAAGATTCGATTCTGACGAATCTTTTCAAAAAATGGCAAAGGTTCAAATGAAGAAACAAGATAGCATTGAGCTCGCGATTCGGTCCACCGAAGAAGTAGAGGCAGAGATTGCAAGGGAAGAGAGGGAAGATGCAATGAAATTGGCTAAGGAAACAAATGATTTAAAGGAAGCTATGGCTGACCTCCATGCGATAGTAAAGAAAGATCAGAATAAACTAGAAAAAATTGTTGACGAAGTTGACGATGCGAAAGAAACAGTGAATACTGCTGCAGATCATCTTGTTTCAGCAGCAGAACTTGATAAATCTGCGCGAAAGAAAAAATGCATATGCATGTCTGTAATTTTTCTGATGCTTCTTATTACTGTAATATTGATATGGCGACAGGTAGACGATTGACGCATTAAAGAAATTTATTTATTTTAGAAGCTTTGATAGCAAGCGTGCATTGCGTTGTCGCGCCTCATTTCCTAAATCAGTTGCATTCTTTCGCTTATTTCTATATAGTTTCAATTTAACAATTTTCATCGCTTTCTGTAGAGTCTCAGTAATTGAACTTTCATATTGGATACTCGCGTTTTCAATTTTATAAATCTGTGATAGCCGTGAATCAATAATGAGTGGAATTCCAAAAGAAAGTGCAAGTGGAATTGCAGCTGTCAACCGGAATAAATGATAGGATCCAAACGATGGAGCAAGAGGTAAAATATAAGTTGCCCTGATTGCTAATTGAAGAAGGCATTCTGTACTACAAGCAGTTTTCCAAGACCACCACTTCAAAGCTTGATCAATTGCTTGAGCAGAAGTATCTAACCCAAGAGATGCATCAATTGTTTGCCTTATCACCTCGTTGTCCTTCCCGACCATAACTAAACGCCATGACGTAGACTTTTTTTTCATAAAATCTCTTTTTAGAATTTTTAATATTCGAACTAAATCTTCAATATGTTTTGAAAAATAAGAAGTTGAATGAACACTTTCTGCACGAAAACCAACAACAAGAAGTGTCTTTCTCTGTGGAATTTCATAAAGATTTGAAAATTCAGATATAATTTTCCTTGGCAACATTGGGAAGAGATTATCTCGTTTCGTACCTGTTGTACCAATCAGTGGTGTCAGCGATAAAACTCGATATCCAAGACTTTCAAGTTGTACACGCTGCCATAAATAATGTGCAACAATAAAACCAAAATTCAATATAAAAGCACGAATTTTTTCTTCTTCAATCAATTCAAGATCTGTTGATGTGAGCAATACCACCGTATCATATTTCTCTATATCTACTGATTTTTTAGATAAAAAATGATGCGGGGAGTAAAAGTGAATTCCTTTTCCTTGAAAAGCCTTCTTAAGTAGTTTTATGAAGCTACCTAAATGTTTGCTATCAGCAAAAATATCGATAGACCACTCAAAAATCTGTTCGGACGATAAAAACGTTTCTATAAAAGAGCCTATAGTTTCTGTATGTGAATTTGACAATTGAATAAATGCAACCCTGCGATTTTTCCCGTGCTTTCCTTTCAAACTATCACGCAAAGGAAACCACAAAGTTGGTGAAGCATCTAATTTTGAATGCAGGAGATTTTGTACACATTGAAGTCTTTCTGTCCCATCAACCAATATAAGAAGTGAAATTGTTGGTGAAAAGCAACATGAAATTGTCGCTAAAGCAACATTTTCATTTACATCAATTTGGTTATTACAGTTCGAAATTGATTCTTTTGACGACCGAAATAAAATTTCTTCAGGCAATTGATTATCCAAACATGTCTCATCATTCGCATTTGAACCGCATAGCGGCGCTACCATTTTGCGTGAAGCCATGCGCATGCACTGTCGTAGAGAACATTTAGCACTACAAAATAACAGACAATATGTACCCGCCTTCAAGCGTACAAGTTCAAGTTCAAGTCTTCTTGCAACAGTGGCAACGCAAATTTCTATATTATTATCGCGATGGCACACACTCTTTGCGACACTTTTGATATCACTACCTTGATGAAGGGTTAAGATAGAGCCATCCGTTAAAGTAATGCTAGCAACAACGGGAGAATTTTTAGACAATGGAAAAGGGTATGAAAATTTGAAAAGGAAAAGTGTAAGTAAGACGACAAACATTGGTTTGATCAAAATCAAATCAAAATTCAAATGATTAGAAAAAACCAGTAAAAGTAAAAGATGCTCTTTCTCGCGGTGATTGTGATGGAGATGATAATATCTTTCTCACTTTTTGCGTGTGCGGAAACACCTCTCAATGTAGTCCCTAAATTTTCGTCTTCATCTCCTTTGAATGATGAAGATATTAATGATAGTGCTAGTGCCGGTGTGTGTTATCCAAATTTGATTGTTCCTAGTGGCAGAGGAAATTCTGGTGATAACAAGTATCGTCTAATGGAGCGAGTTCGCTTTCTTGGTAGAAAATGGAATGGAAAGTATCCTTCTGCTGTAACAAGTATTCGTCGAGAAAATGAGCTCTTAGAAATTGAGCTTACTCATAATGTGAACTATAAACGACAAAAAGAATATCCTATTTGGCTTACTTTGCCTGCACCACTGCGTTCATTAACGCTTTCAGCAGGTGATGGAGATACTGTTTGTAAAGCTTCTAATTTTTCGTTTATGTTTCCTGCGGCGGATAAAGAAACTTTCAAAGATGGATTGAAATGTCAAAAAGTGACAGTTAAACCTTCAGAAAAAGAAATATTAACGAAAAACTCGCTGTTACGAAATCTTTATGATATGAGAGAGCGTTTTGAAGGAGGCAGTCATGGAGAAATATGGCGAGCAAGAAGAGTGATGCAACAACGAAAGGTTACAACGAAGTCAAAATTGAAAACAGAAACCTGGTTAGATTCACTTTCAAAACTGCTTGGCTACCGCACTGAAGAAGAAGATAATAGTAAAGGTGATACTTTCAACAAAAAATCAGATAATAGATACAGATATCGTAAAATGGAAGAATCTTTCATTCTAAAGCGAATGTTTGTCGAACGAGGGGAAAGCGTTCGTTTAGCAGGTTTGCGCGAAGCTCACTTTGGACAGAAACTGAGAGGTCTTCCTCATATTGCTCGTTTTGTGGAGTATTTTGAGACAAAGAAAGATATATGGCTTGTATTCCAGGATGAAGGAAAATCGTTACGCGACTTCTTATACTCTCGACGAAATTTTGGAAACGGAGTTGGTTTTGAATCTTCCGAATTTTGGCGTGCTTTGCGTACAGAGGCAGATGGTCTTGGTGTATTGCAAAGTTTATGGTATCAAATTGCACAAGGGGTTGCTACATTACATAAAGTTGATGTAACACATCGTGATATAAAGCCATCAAATATTATTATCAACATTGCTTCGGATGGGGACAGAGCTGCAGTTGTCAAGATTGCTGACTTTTCCTCTGCAATTGATTCCCATTCATTGAAACATTTATATGGTAAGAATGGACCATCACAATTTGAAGAGACGGTTGAATATCAACCACCAGAGGTTCTCTTTTCCAATAACGGTGAGGAGGAAACAGAATTAAACCAGCCTTACTATAGTCCCGATCCAAAGACGTATGATTTATGGACAATGGGTGTTACATTTTTGGAAATGATTCTTGGCACACAACATGTGTTTGCAGTAAGTGATCGCACCTTTGCTAAATTGGAACAAAAAATGAGAAAAGAAAAAAGAGGAGAAGATGAGCGTCGTAAACTTCTTTTGTTAACTGGACTAGCAGAATGGTGTGTATTTCCAGAGCCAAATAGCTTTAAAGGAGAAAGGAGTACAACACCTATTCCGAAAGATTGGGAACTATACAGCAACAGAGACAATAGGCATACATATCACCGTGGAATAAATGATGATTTTGATTTCAAAAATGCTGTTATTGGCGAAGGATCGTGGTGTGGATTAGATGCATTCAATCGAACGTTGCGAAGAAGAGATCCTCTCGAAAAAGGTCTAGGATTTGAAAGTCGATGGGCGGTTGACTTACTTTGGCGTCTCTTACGATGGGAACCAATGGACCGATTACCAGTAGAACAGGTATTGAAACATGCTTTCTTTAATGGTCCATATACGTGTGATGAAAATTTATCAAACCTTTGCAAGGGTAAAGAATTTGCTTTACCAGAAGAACGCGACTTATTTTTTGCTGCTGCAATACAAACAGAAATGGATGAGACTTTTGGAAATAAAATTCCAAAAGTTTCAAAAGATGGGGAAGTATCCGATGATGCATGTAATGCATCCAACTTAAATGTTGCTGTTATGAATATTAAGGATGAGAAAAAAACAAGACCAGTTCAACCAGATGAGTTTTGCTGTAGTTATTGTGGGCGTTGTTTTGATTCTGCAAAAAGTTGTGACCGGCACGTAAGTGCGCGTGAACATAATAAGGGTGATGCAACCGCGTATTGTTGGACCCATTCATCGAACAATAAAGATTGGGAGAGCGCGGATACTTTCAATTCGAATGTAGGCGATTGCAATAAAAAAATACGAGCTCATGGATGGTCTGGTACCCCGGGACGCCGTGGGTATGGAATGGAAGATTTTGCATCTGCTGGTTGTTTACAGGTGGATCCCTCGAAACCAGATGAGGAAGCTGTGGGATGGTTTGCACTTTTTGATGGACATCGAGGGAGTGGAGCTGCATCATGGCTTGCAGGTATTAAAAATACAGATAATATTTGCGAACACTATAAAAATAATCATGGTGGTCTTCACAGTTTTGTTATCGATGTCCTTCGTAAATTTCATTTAGTTCCCGGATATTCGTTGGGCAATGGAAATCAATTGGAGTACGGGAAAGGGAAGAAACGAGACAAAATTGTACAAACAAGAAAGAGAAAATTGGCAGATAGTTATGCATTAATGAAACAGTCACAGAATGTGCTTACACTTAATGCTGTGCAACAACATACAGGGCGTTTGTGGTGGGAACGAGAATTAATGGAGGAATCAATGCGGATCGCATTTGCCAACGCAGATGCAGAACTTTCTTTGCAATCGAGTTCATCTATGTTTGGAAATTCAGGAAGCACTGCAACAGTCGTTTTAATTGGAGAAGAAACAATTCTTGTTGCAAATGTGGGTGATTCAACTGCTATTTTGTGTTGTGATGAAGAAGATAAACCAGTTGTGTTAAGCCAGGACCACCTTCCATCACACTCCGAAGAGCTCCGAAGAATTGAAAGCTTAGAAGGAGGGTACGTTGATTGTCCAGATAAAAAAAACAAGTTCAGCATTTGTCGTGTACAGGGGGAACTTGCCGTCTCTCGATCAATTGGAGATCCAGATCTTCATCCATATGTTTCTTCGAAACCATTTACACGTCAACATAATTGGACAAAGCAAGGTTTGGAAGACTTTGTTATTCTTGGAACAGACGGATTATGGGAGGCCTTATCTTTTCAACAAGCTGTTACACTTGTGAAGGATGTAAGAAATGGACGAAGAAAAGCTTTAAACGAAGCAATGTCGAATGAAGAAATATGGGACGAAGCTGCAAGAGCTTTAGTCGAAGAAGCCTATTATCGACTCACATCTGATAACATTTCTGCATTAGTCGTTGATTTGAAAAGTGAACCAAAAGCTTTGAATTAAAAATTTAATTACTGTTCAATAATAATTATGCTTCAACTTTACTTGGAATTCTTTTTTACTAACGTAGAGTTCTGATAGGAAGCTTCCTCCAATTTCCGACGCTCTGCTTCATTTTGTTTCGATACGCAGACCAACCACACTTTGGCTGCTTGTAAAATTGATCTTTTCCCCAATTCTCGTCTTGTTGAAGAAAGGTATAGAATGCTTTTACCTCTCTTGAAACTTTTATTTTTTTCTTCAAAACAAGCGAAGATAATTTTAACCCTTCCAAACTTCGAACCCTCGATAATGCAGTATATGACTGTCCATAATCAAAGCACTTTTCTAGAGAGCAACAACCACAATCAATGGACATCCCTTGCGACTTATGTACACTGATGGCAAAACCTGCTCGTAAGGGCAGTTGTAACCGGTACTTGAATCCTACACCAACAAATTCTTGACGAAAAAGTGCAGGTAAAATTGGAATCTCAATGCCATTTTGAAAACGAACACACGGAACTCCACAAAATCCTTCATCTTCTCCATATATATTTTCGGGGCCAATACAACAGCCAATGCCTTTATTCCTATGATAACCACGCCGTCTCGAAAATTTAGACATCGGATGAGTTGGTTTTCCTTTTCCACTCGAAAACATTATCCATCTTGCTAGGCCATGTATAAATTCATCCCAAAAACTTTCCGTACTTGCCTCATCATCTCGACTTGTTCTATAATTGTGTTCAACACAGGAGTTAAGCGTAATGGCATTATAGTCCGACGCTTGCAAAGCTAGATTCAATTTTTCCCATACTAAATTAATAATTCTATTTTTTTCATTTACTTCATCTTCATTTTCTTCCTGAAAATCTTTACATTCTTTAACCAATTCTAATTGCTTTGCAATTTGCAGAAGAACTTCATCTTCAGTAGCCCAACGGGTAATCACACCTGTTGAACCATTAACAAGGATTTGATCTGAATCGCATTGAGGATCAAGGCTAGAATTTTTCAAATTCGTCAACAAAATTACACGAGCACCTTTCTTCAAAGAAAGTCTTTCTGGTGCAAGACATGAATTCCAAAAACAACTTTTCGGGCGTTTCATCTTTACAGGTTGGTATAACTCTATCGCAAGATCAACCACTTTTCTCCTTGCCTGTTCTTGTTGATGCCACTCAGTATTATCCTTTGTCTCCATTTTATGTCTATCAGGCGAATAGGAGGTTGAGATATGTTCATCACAAACAGCGACCCAATCATCTGCCACTGTCACGCGCCAAGGCGTCTTTAACAATTCCATCTCCCGTTCATTAATTGCACTGCTTTCTTTATTTGTTGGTACAATAAAGAGGCTTTCCTCTTTTTTGGTATTGTTCAAGTTCTTCCTTTTCGCTAACATCGATGCTCGGACGAAACCTCTATTGGAACAATCTTTAAAATTATCATCTGTACCTATAAAGCGGCTGTTGAGAAGACTAATATCATTATCTGTAAAATCACCTGTTCTTATATGTTGAAGGCACTGGATAAATCTTCTTTCCTTTTTGCTTTGACGATATACGTTTTTCAATAGGACACAGACGAGATTCAACTCAGTCCATGCATTTGATTGAAAGGCCCAACCACGTTCGAGATGTAAAGCTACAGCTTTGATTTTTTCGTCTGTTCGAAATCTTCGCAGCTCAACAAAGACACCGTCGGCATTAAAATTATGAATACCATTCGAACCACACTTTTCATAGCCTAAATCTGCAAATGTTTTATTCCCCCTTTGCGGAGGCTCAATTTCGTGGCCCACAAAATTTGATTTACCATTTTTTGTACTCTCGAGCCGCTTTACAGTACTAATGGGAAGTTTTTTACCAACCGGTGGTAGTTGAAAAAAATCACCACAGAGAATAAATTGTGGTAATTCTTCGGAATCTAAAACACACTTCAATGTTGCAATAAAATTATCAAAAAACTCTCCACTGATCATGCTAATTTCATCAATAATAATCGTTTCCACCCGACGTAACTCATCCTTTTTATTGAACATTCGAAAGAAATCATTGACCTCAGTGGGAACTCCAATTCCAGAAACATTATGAATTGTTCTCCCACCAACATGTAGTGCTGCAATACCCGTTGGAGCACATACGATAAAGTTCCGTTTAAGAGATTCAAATCTACGAATAATTTCCTTTGTTACAAAGCTTTTACCAACACCCCCACCACCAGAAAGAAAAACATTTTTACCACTCAAGGCAAGATTGACAGCATGTTGTTGCTGTGGATCAAGAACAGACTCCTTTACATCGACATCTTCTCCTTCTGCAGCTGATACGAATCCAGAGAGTGAAGTCTTTGATTCAGGTGAAGAGTTATAATTCCAACTCCAATCTAAATCTAACTCTTGCAAACTTTGAACGAAACTTAAATTTGAATCATCTAAATTCTCATCATGTGATTTATTTGTAGAAGATATTGCAGACTTCCTTCTTCTTCTTTTCTGAGGAGATGCAGAATCTGATAAGGATGACATTGAGGATTGACTCAAATTCAACTCGGTTCTTTTCATTTTCAATTGATTGATTTAAGGGTCGACCAAATCAATCAATTTAGTAATTTCTTCGATGGAGCGGGTTTTGATGTGATGATGTGGACGACTTTAATTTTCGTCTTCTCCTTATTCGTTACACCGAGTACTGGAGCTGGTGTGTGCGAGAATGATTCACTTCATGGCAATGGTACTGTTTCCTTCACAGAGGTCCTCGATCCATTGACAGAAACTCCAGAAACTTTTATTTGTGACTGGAGTTCAAAGAGTGAAGGAAGAGTTGGAGGTGTTGAGGCAAATGTCAAAGTTCTCTCCACTGAATGTGAAGCAACTTGTCTTGCATTGGATGAATGTCGCTTTATTGCATTAAATGAAAATGAAACATTATGTCATTTGTTTTCAGATTTCAAATGCAATACACCAACAGTGTTGTCGAAAGAAAATGCTTTTACTGTAAAAGAAAAACTGTATGTTTGCTGTAAAAGCGGTTTCTATGGACAGCGTTGTCAGAATATTTGTCCTGGTGGAAAAACATCGCCTTGCTCACGAAATGGTTTGTGTAATGATGGTTTGAAAGGTGATGGAGTTTGTACTTGTAACGAAGGATTTGAAGGCTCTGCTTGTGAGCATACAAAGGACGATGAGTGCTCTGGAAACGGAGTGCTTGATTCCACAAAAAAAATGTATCTGTTCATCTGGTTTTTATGGAGCTAATTGCGATAAAAAATGTCCGGATTGTGGAGAATATGGTAGTTGTGTCGATGGTGTATGTACTTGTGATACGGGATATGAATTATTTTCTCAAACTGAATGTCGTGACATTGACGAGTGCAAAAGAAATTTAGATGACTGTGATTCAAAAACTTCGAGTTGTAAAAACATGCCCGGCTATTATATGTGTTTATGCAAACCTGGGTTTTCTCATGGAACGAATAAAGATATGAAAACGTGTGTCGATATTGATGAGTGCTCTACAGTTGATTGTGGTCCAAATGGAAGATGTGTTGAAGCAACTGGAGAAGAAAATGGTGGAGAATATACTTGTGAATGTGATAAAGGATTTGTTGGTGGTGGGAAGGGTAAAATAACGAAATCTGGATCAGTTCAGCACCAACCTTGCGTTGATTTCGATGAGTGTGAAAGAGGGATAGATAATTGTGCAGTTGGATCAGCGAATTGTATCAACACTCCTGGAAACTATGAATGCGAGTGTAAAGATCATTATACGGGGGATGGTAGAGTCTGTGTAGCTATAACAGATTGCGCCGGGATCGATTGTGGTGTAGGTGGAAAATGTATTGATAAGGATAGTACAACAATGACGGGTGAATATTTTTGTACATGCGAAGCAGGTTACGAACACCGTGGTTGGGATTTCGGTGAAAGCGGTCACTTGAAAGGTACTCCTTGTACCGATATTGATGAGTGTCAAAATGTAGATTGTGGTGAGCATTCAAAATGTACACATTCTATTGGGGAAAAACAGTTAGGTCAGTATAAATGTGTCTGTGATGATGGATACAAAGGTGGTGGTTTTGGTACACCTGGTAATCCACCGAAAGAAAGTTGCGTGGATATTGATGAATGTTCTAGCGATAATGATTGCCACGAACACAGTAGCTGCACAAATGTTGATGGGTCTTATATTTGCACTTGCAAAGTTGGATATCGTGGAGATGGAAAAGTGTGCGAAGAGTTTGATGTATGCCAAGAGGATTATGTTGATTGTGGTGAGGGTGGTACTTGTAGTAGTGCAAAGGATACCAATATTGTTGACGGCAAACTTTCGTATACTTGCACATGTGCAGATGGATATTCTGGAGGTGGAACAGGTAATCCACCTGAAATTTGTATTGATATTGATGAATGTAGTGAAAAGAAGGCGAACGGGGAAAATGAAAATTCTTCTACTCGGAAAGACAAAACATGTCATAAAAACGCTTCATGTACAAATACAAAAGGATCCTTTGAATGCAAATGTCTAAGCGGTTATAAAGGCGATGGATTTGAGTGTGAAGACATTAATGAATGTCTCACTAAAAATGGGGGATGTGGTAATCCTGAACGCTTCGTATGCCGAAACCAAGAAGGACAGCCAAATAGATGTGTAGAGAGGCAGGATTATGTTCAAAATAATATTGTGAGAAAAAAACCTGGTAAGGATGATACACCTTCTGTTGGAGAGGTTTTTGTAGAAGAAGAAACTGTTGATGCAGTAGCAACAACAACAAGCATTGCAGTTACTGCGACCGTTGCGATGGCTACCGCTGCTACTACCGTTGCATCTACAGCAGCTGCCGCTGGTGCTGCTGCTGGTGCAGCGAGTGGTGCTGCAACAGCTGCTGGTG
>MDTB01057670.1_pt1 | contig 12394 bp, 11 predicted proteins | sample 811161 | NCBI WGS metagenome assembly MDTB01 (sample SAMN05326650, study PRJNA326480) | marine metagenome | isolation source: seawater | place: Mediterranean Sea | collected 2009 | reverse complement strand
GCTAATTTTTCTTTTTGGGCTTTTTCCTTAGCTAATTTTTTTTCAAGTTTCTTTTTTTCTAGAGAAATTAAATCTTCACTTTTATTGTTAGGTTTTTTATTTAGGGGGGAGTTCGGTTTATTTGAATTACTCAGCATGACAGATTTATTTTTTGTTATAGTTTTTGCCGGCAATTCAGGCGGCAAACTACTCCAAAGCTCTGCTCTGACAAAATCAAGTTTTTTTGTAGAATCTGAATTATAAAAAAGAACAATAAAAAAAATCGAATGTAAGGCTAATGAAAAAACCAAAGCCCATGTTAGTTTCTCCTCCGATGTATTACCCTTTGTTGGTTTGGATATCAATCTTCTTTGAACCTAATTATTTTGCTGGCGAACAAGCAATCCTACTCTGGAAATTCCTCCTTTATTGAGAGTATCAATTGTTTGAGCCACAATTTCATATGGTAATTTTTTTTCTGCAGAAATGACTACTGCTGTTTTTTGGTCTGTCGTTAAATTTAAAACCGTATCTACCAATTCAGATTGAGTTACAGAAAACTCCTCGGAATTCACTTCTCTTTTTCGTACCTTAATTGACTCATTATTAAGTATTTTTATTTCAATAATTGATTCTTTTTTTGGGGCTACTTTGCTAACTTCAGGTAAATCAATGATGCCTGTGGTTATCAATGGTGCCGTCACCATAAAAATTACCAACAGTACCAACATGACATCGATATATGGAACAACATTTATTTCGCTAATAGCACTTCTTTTTCTGTAATTTTTCATTGGCTGGTTAAATCAAATTTGTCTTTGCAGAATATTGGAAAATTCTTCCATGAAACCATCAAATCTACTGGCTAAGATATCGATTTCTGTTGAAAATTTGTTATAAGCTATTACTGCTGGGATAGCCGCTAGTAGTCCTATTGCGGTGGCGATTAATGCTTCAGCAATACCAGGTGCAACATTTGCTAGTGTTGCTTGTTGTATATTTGCAAGGGCAAGAAATGCATGCATGATTCCCCAAACTGTTCCGAAAAGCCCTACATAGGGAGAGACCGAACCAGTTGTAGCCAAAAAGGGTAACCAATTTTCAAGGTCACTTAATTCTCTGTTCGTAGCTGCTTTCATGGCTCTGCGGGTGTTATCAATTATTTCAGATTGGCCTGTACTGTTTTGTTTTCGACTTTTGAGAAACTCATGCATTCCAGCCTCGAAAATCCTTGGCAAGCTACCCGTAATTTTTTTCTCCTCTATTTTTTTCATAAGTTGCATTAATTCACCGCCCGACCAAAACTCTTCTTCAAATTTATCAGTTGATCTTTTCGTTGAAAAAAGGAATTTCAGTTTCGAAAAAATTACAGTCCAAGAAATTATGGAAACCAATATTAATATTCCAATCACTCCCTGAACAGGAAGACTGGCATTTAATACTAAGGCTAATAAAGATAATTCAGTTGTTAACATATTTTTAAAGTCACCACCAAATAATTTATAAGTTTAAAGGATTGTTAGTGTATTTTTGAGGAATTTCTTTTTTAAAATGTTTGTAACTTAGCTCAGTTGCTACTCTTCCTCTTGGTGTTCTTTGAATGAATCCTTGTTGAATTAAATAAGGCTCTATTACATCTTCAATGGTCTCTCGCACCTCACCCACAGCAGCGGATATGTTGTCAATCCCAACAGGACCTCCATTAAATTTATTAATTATCGCATTAATAAATTTTTGATCCATTAAATCCAAACCAATTTCATCAACTTCCAGTAAGGATAATGCTTTTGTGGCATTCTCTTTTGAAATTTCACCATTGGATCTGACTTGAGCGTAGTCTCTAACTCTTCTTAATAATCGATTGGCAATTCTTGGAGTACCCCTAGATCTATGAGCTATTTCGTTTAACCCACTTTTATCATAGTTGACGTGAAGTAATTCAGAAGATCTACTTAAAATACTTACGAGTTCCTCTGATTCGTAAAACTCTAGTCTAGCTGTAACACCAAACCTATCTCTTAGTGGGTTAGTTAACATTCCAGCTCTGGTTGTTGCCCCTATAAGGGTGAAAGGCTGCAATTCTAATTGTACAGATTTTGCTGAGGGGCCTTCACCAATCATGATGTCAAATTTAAAATCTTCAAGAGCAGGATAAAGCTTTTCTTCAACCAAAGGGCTGAGCCTGTGAATTTCATCAATAAATAAAACGTCGTTGCACTCCAAGTTTGTAAGAATAGCAGCCAGGTCAGCAGGCCTTTCTAATATAGGGCCCGAGGATTGTTTTAAATCGACTCCTCTTTCTTCGGCTAAAATATGAGCTAGGGTTGTTTTTCCCAAGCCAGGTGGTCCAAACAATAAAATATGATCCATGGCTTCATTTCTAATTTTTGCAGCTTTTATCAAAATATCAAGTTGATTTTTTATTTTTTCTTGCCCAATATACTCAGTAAAATTTTTTGGTCTTAAAGCTTTTTCGATAGACTCATCGCGAGGATCTTGATTTTTGGGCGAAATTACTCTTTTACTCCCTTTTTTGGTTGAGTCTAGCTCATCTTCTTTAATCATTTTCTATTCCATTATCGCTATGACAGAGATTTAAGAGCTGTTTTAATGTTTTCTTCTATACTCGAACTTAGTGTAATAGTTTTTATTGCCAATTTTGCTTCATTCTCGGTGTAGCCAAGTGAGAGTAAAGCCTTAATTAAATCTATCTTATTGGTTGAATCTTTGTTCTTATTTTCAGCAAGTATCTCAATTTTACCTCTTAATTCGATCACCATTCTTTCAGCAGTTTTTTTCCCTATACCAGGTATTCGAACAATGTTATGAATTTCATTATTTTCAATATTTTGAGCAAGTTCATAAACAGACATACCAGATAATATTGCTAGTGCAACCTTAGGACCAATTCCATTAATCTTGATTAAAATTTTAAAAGTAGCTTTTTCTTGTAGTGACAAAAAACCAAATAATTGTTGCGCATCTTCACGAACCAGATGATGAGTTATTATTTTAACCACACTGCCAATTTCTGGAAGATTGTAGAATGTACTCATTGGTATTTCAATTTCGTAACCAACACCCTGAACGTCAATTATAACAAATTGTGGTTTTTTCTGAATTAAAGTCCCTGTGATTTGAGCAATCATTGGAACTTGACCTTATTATGCCAAGCAATGGCACAAGCTAAAGCATCTGATGCATCACTCTCAGGGGCACGATGAAGATGGAGTAATTCCTTGACCATGAACTGAACTTGTTTTTTATTGGCTTTTCCTGTTCCAACAACAGATTTTTTGATTTCCAAAGGAGTTAACTCATGTATTTCTATTTGATGACCAGCCAGAGCGGCAATTGCTACCCCCCTAGCTTGCCCCAAAGCCAAGGTCGAGGATGCATTAACATTGACAAATATTTTTTCAACTACAGCTTGATATGGTTTGAATTTTATGACAATTTCATTTAATCCTTGAAAAATTTCCCTTAGCCTTTCAGATTCGTAATCATTAGGGTTAGTAGTAATTTTTCCACTAGCTTTATAAAAAATTTTTTTTCTTTTAATACTTATTATTCCGTAACCTGTTGATTTTAGTCCTGGATCAATGCCAATCAAATCGTATTCATTCATCATGTTAGTGACGGAAATGTCTGATACCAGTAAAAAGCATAGCAATTTTATGTTCATCAGCAGCGGCAATAACCTCTGAATCTTTTATGGATCCACCCGGCTGAATGACACTTTTTGCCCCAGCTTCAGAGAGCACATCAATTCCATCCCTAAAAGGAAAAAAGGCATCCGAAGCGACAACTGAATTTTCTAGTGATTGACCAGCTTGTAAAGCTTTCATTTTAGCTATCTTGACGGAATCAAAACGACTCATCTGTCCAGCACCAATCCCCAATGTCCGGGAATCGCGGCAAAATACAATTGCATTGCTTTTTACCCAGCAAGCGACAATCCAAGCAAACTTTAAATCAGCTAATTCTTTTTCTGATGGTTTAATTTTAGTCACAGTTGTAAATTTTATGTCTTTTCTCTGGTGAGTATCTCTGTTTTGAATCAGGTATCCCCCTATTAAACTTCTAATTTCAAGTGATGAAGATTCAGTTGAAGCCTTTTTGGGATTTTTGATAACTCTGATATTGGGTTTTTGAGAAAATATTTTTTTAGCACTTTTGGTGAAATCTGGAGCAATAATTAGCTCAATAAAATCTCTAGAAATAAAATTTGCCAGAGCTTCGTCGACTGCCTCATTGAAGGCTACAACACTTCCAAAAGACGAAATTGTGTCGGTTTGTTTTGCTCTTTTAAAAGCTTCTAAACAAGAATCTGCTTCTGCAACTCCACAAGGATTAGCATGCTTAACAATAACACAAGCCGGCTTTGACAACATTTCTGCACATTGGAATGCAGAGTCAGCATCTATTAGATTATTGTAAGATAATCTTTTCCCCTGTATCTGTTGCGCGCAAACTAATGTAGTTTCATCTTCAGCCGGATCACAGTAGATAGCTGCTTTTTGATGAGGATTTTCACCGTATCTTAAATCCGAGTATTTTTTTAAATTTATGGAAAAGATGGGCATTTCTAAATTACTTGAGTCAGAAAATTTTTTTTTAGTTGTCATATTTTGTGAATTACTGGTGTCAAGTCGATGAAAATAATTACTAATTTCATTTTCATATCTGGCACTGCAATCAAATGCCTTGAGTGCTAATGAAAATCTTAGACTTAATAATACTTTGTTGTTTTTAATTGCTGTGGAAACTAATCCGTAATCATCAGGATTAGAGACAATGGTGATATCTTGATAATTTTTAGCTGCGGCTCTCATTAAAGTAGAGCCACCAATATCTATGGCTTCTATTATTTCCTCATGTTGGAAACAAACTCTAGTTTTATCCTTGAAGGGATATAAGTTAATCACGACCATATCCACTGGAGTTATTTTAAGTGACTCAAGTTTTTGCATATGTTTTTTATTGCTACGCCTAGCTAGTAAACCACCGTGTATATTGGGGTGAAGGGTCTTAACTCTTCCATCTAGTATTTCTGGAAACCCTGTCAAATCCTCAACTGAGATAACATCGATACCATTTTGCTGTAAAAAATTAGCTGTTCCCCCTGTTGATATAATTTCAATATTATTACTCTCTAATTCTTGCGCTAATTTAAGAAGGTTTCTCTTGTCAGACACTGAAATCAGGCATGTTTTGATCTTTACTGGGGATTCATTTTTCATTTAAATTTTTTCGAATATAAATATGGTGTTTTGCAATTTTTTTTCTCAGTGTGGCTCTGGTAACTCCTAAGATCTTGCTGGATAGACTTAAATTGTATTTGGTTTTGGTGAGTACAAATTCGATGGTTGGTTTCTCCGAAGCGTTAATGACCATTTCCAAAACTGCGTGAGGTTTCTGCTCGCCCAACCTATTAAAATATAGTTCAAGAGATTCTTGAATGGTTTTGTCTATTCGAGGTTTATTTCCTTTTGAATTTTTATTTTCCACAATAGTATTTATTGGTTAATTAAAGACTCTATTTCAGAGATTTCTACAGGGACTTTTCTTGTCAAAAGGGCACATCCAGAATCAGTAACAAGTGCATCGTCTTCAATCCTAATACCTATATTCCAAAAACTTTTATCAACATCAGTTGATGGTCTTACATAGCAACCAGGCTCAATTGTTAAAATCATTCCGGGCTGTAATGGTTTGGAATAATCACCGACATCATGAACATCCATACCTAACCAATGACCAGTCCTGTGCATATAAAACTGTTTATATAATTCTTTATCAATTATTTCATCTAGACTATTATTCTTAATCAACCCAATATCCATCATTCCTTGAGATAAAATTTTAACTGCAGCGCTGTGAGGATCTGAAAAATCTGCACCAGGCTTTGTAGCTTGTATTGCAGCTTTTTGTGCGGCTAAAACAATTTCATATATTTGCCGTTGCGGAGAGGAAAAATAGCCTGAAACAGGAAAACTTCTTGTTATGTCAGAAGCATATCCTTCAATCTCACAGCCAGCATCAATTAAAATTATTTCACTTTCTTGCAAAATTCTCTTACCAGCTTTGTGGTGCAGGATACAACTATTAGGACCACTGGCGACAATTGAGGGATAGGCCACTGACTGAGCGCCTGACTTCCCAAATTCATGAAGTAATTCTGCCTCAATTTGATACTCAGTGATACCGGGTTTACAAAACTTCATTGCTCTAATGTGACCAAGTGAAGAAATTTGAGCTGCTTTTTTCATAGTATCAATTTCTTTGTTATCTTTTACTAAACGAAGATTTGCAATAGCTTGGGCAGCATCAATAAATCTCTCTGGGGGTATTTTTTTTCCTCTACTTTGATTTTTAATTTTTTTAATTATTGTTTTTACCACAGTATCAATTTCATGTGATTCTGAAAAAGGGAAAAATAAATTCTTTGAGGAAACAAGTTTCTTTTCTAATTCCTTGCCAAGCATGTCAATTGAATAGGATTTTCGAAAAAAAAATTTTTTGGCTGCGTTGTTTGGTCCTACTCGAAAGCCATTCCAGAGTTCTTGAAGCGGATCTTTTGGAAGACAAAATATTGTATCGCTGAAATTTTCTTTTTCATTGCATGTTATTAATAACCACGCATCGGGCTCTGGAAAGCCTGTTAAATAAAAAAAATCGCTTGATGATCTAAAGGGATAATAGTTGTCCCCATTACGTATTTTTTCCTTGCCGCTGTGAAACAAAGCAACTGATGGCCCACCATTAGTGCTTTCTAACATCCATTTTGCAAATTTTTTTCTACGCCTTAAATGAAGTTCATCATGAATAGGCCCAAGTGAGGGAGAGGTCAGCTTTAAATTAGACATATTTTTATTTTACTCGTTGTTAGATGTTTTTTTTGAAAATTGTAATCTTAATTTCTCCAACATTTTATGAGATCCAATATCAAACCACTCTCCATTGTATTTCCCCCCAATAATTAAGCTTTGATCAATACCAAAATCGAAAATAGGCCTTAAAGAACTTGGTTTGCCTTTGATCACAGAATCGAACATTTTTGAGGTATAAATCCCAAAACCTGAAAAAGTTAATTTTTCATAAACATTTTTTTTTAGTTTTAAGTTTTGTTTAAGAGTAAATAAATTTGATGAGGTGTCTAAAAAAAAATCACCTTTACTTCCCTCGTAGTTGTCGACCATTATTAGATAGCCCCAAAGTTTATTTTTTTTTATTTTCTTTGCTATATCGTATGCTTCACGTGCATCCCAGTCTGACCAAATGTCACCGTTGAGGACTAAAAAAGGATCATTTGCGTCTTTCCATGGTTCTGCATAAGCTATTCCACCAGCAGTCTCAAGAGCCTGGGAGGGTTCAAAACTGTAACTTATGCTAATACCCTTCCCAAATTTATAACCAAATTGTTTACAAATTTTTGAACCAAGGTGAGACAAATTTATAACCACATGAGTAAAATTAGCGCGATCAAGATTTTCTAAATGCTTTTTTATCGGGCTCTTACCATTAATGGATATTAGGGGTTTAGGGATGATATTAGTTATTGGTTTCAAACGCTCCCCTTTTCCAGCTGCTAAAATCATCGCTTTCATATTTTGTATTTGCCTATTTTGTTGTTAATAATATTCATTCTTATTAGGCAAATTTTCGATTTTTTCAAATAAATTTACTAAATTTCTGAATTCTTCGTATTTAGATGCTACTTCTATGCACTTCAACCTGACACGATTTAGATCTTTTAGAAATTTCTTTTTATTATCTCTGTGGGCAAGCCTACAAAAAATACCTAATATTTTAAGATGTCTCTGAATACTATTAAAGTCAAAGTTGATTATAAAATTATTAAATTTTTCAGGAACAGGTAAATTTTGTTTTTTTGCATTTTCCCAAAAAAATTTGGTCCAAACCACTTCATCATCTTCCCTCCAATTATAATAAGCATCTCTTAACAGTGAGGCTAAATCGTAGCTAATTGGGCCTAGCAGTGCATCTTGAAAATCTAAAATACCTATTGAGTGTTTTTTCTCTAGAATCATTAGATTACGGCTGTGAAAATCTCTGTGAACAATTACGTTTGGCTCCTCAGAGAGTTTAGAGCCCAAAATGCTAAAGGTTTTTTTTAAATCTTCCAATTCTTTTTTTACAAGAAACATTTTTAAATGTTTTTTTAAATACCAATTTTCAAATAAGTGAAGTTCATTGAATAGCATTTGTTTAGAAAAAATAGAAAGATTTTGACATTTTTTTTGATTTTTCAGGCCCCAACTTTGAAGTTGAATAATGGAACTTATGCCATTCTTTAATAAGACTTGTATTTTTCTTGGGTTTTTTTTGTAGGAATCTAGGTAAGTTTCATTGCCGAAATCCTCTAGTAGTAAAAAACCGTGTGTTAAATTAGTCTCAAAAATCTTCGGTACATTTAGTTTTGCACTAGAAAAAATTTTTGCGGTATTAATAAATTTTTTTATGGGTTCCTTATTGGGCGGAGAATCCATTAAGATTATAGACTTAGATTGTTTTAGGTCATTTATTCTAAAGTACCTTCTGAAGGATGCGTCTTCAGATGCAGGATGCAGACTACTAAGATCAATGAATTTGGAGATATTTAAGTTGTTAATCCAATCCCTTGCAAGCTTAAGTCGGCTATCATCTTGAATAATTGAACATTTTTTTTTGTTTGCCATGATTATTAAATGAAATTCTTAAAAAAGAGGTTCTGTGTTGATTTTTCCTTTTTAATTGATATTTTGAAGGTTGGGCTTTATTTGCTCTGCACTATAGTTTTTTACGTACAGAGTGTTTTAGCTAACGATCTTGAAATTGCACACGAACAATCAATTACTAATGGACTGAGGTTAGATTCTAACTTGCTTCTCAAGTCTGAATCCAGTTCCGGGCCAAATTATTTAAGTGGAGATCAAATTGAAGGTCAAATTGATGATTTGATTGTGGTGAAAAAAAATGTACAGCTCAGAAGAATGGGTATGAGTCTGAAAGCAGATAAATTAGAGTACGATTTGGTTGAAGGTAGGTTAGATGCTATGGGTAACGTATCTTTGTTCAGGGAAGGAGAACTGTACATCGGTCCTAGACTTGTGTTGAGTCCTGCTACAATGCAAGGTTTTTTTGAAAAAGTATCATATGACTTCAGTAGAATTAATGGTAGAGGGTATGCTAAAAAGATTGAATTTGTTCAACATCGTGAAATTAAACTAGAGGGAGCGACTTTTACAACATGTTCCACTCATCGACCAGCTTGGGAAGTTAGATCCAAGTCAATACTTGTTGATGATATAAGGTCCGTTGCTGAAACTCAAAGCTCTGCCTTGTTTTGGAATAACTCCCGAGTTTTACCTTTAGGTGATATTTCCTTTTCAATTTCCGGAAAAAGGAAAACAGGTTTACTAGCCCCAACTTTTTCATTTAACTCAAAATTAGGTTTGGATCTAACAGCCCCATATTACTGGAACCTTGCTCCTAACAGGGATATAACACTTTATCCTAGAATAGTTGGTAGACGCGGGATTCAGTTGGGTACGGAATTTCGGTTTTTAAATAAAAAACAGGCTGGAGAAATTGGTTTTCAATTGCTTCCATCAGATAGAATTACTCGTAAAGATCGTTGGTTAACCAGAGTTTCGCATACATTCAGATTGTCAAATGACAGATCCTTTGGTCTCAGTGCAATTAGAGTTTCAGATAATAATTATTTTGCTGACTTTGGAGCATCTGTACTTGCAGCGTCACAACGGATTCTTCCTGCAACTGTCCAGTTGAACGGAAATTTCAAAGGTTGGAATTACCTTACAATGTTTCAAAAATATCAAGTTTTACAAGATCCTGGAGCACCTATTTTGCCTCCCTACGAGTGGAATCCAAGAATACGATTCTCAAATTCGAACATCATAAAACTTAGTAAATTAGATGTTGATACATCTGGAATTTTTGAGTTGACACATTTCAAGCATCCATCAATGGCTGAGGGTACGAGAATTATGGGCGAGGCTAGTTTTTCTAGTCCTTTGCAAATAGGTGGTGTTAGACTGATGCCACAAGCTGGTATTAACTTCACCTCATACAGCAATTCCAAAAATGGAAGTCAAGAGCTCACAAAAAGTAGATTTGGAATCAGCAATTCTTTGATTGGAGTTTATGCAAACAATGTTGGAAATACCCCTTCTTACACTAGAATATTGCCAAGCATAAGTATTGAAGCTTCCTCTGTTTTGGAAAGGGATACAAAATTTAGATACAGGGAATATACTCATACTTTAGAGCCAAAATTATTTTATGCTTTCACCCCGTTTACAGATCAATCGAGCTACCCCGTATTTGATTCAAGTAGCATCACTTCAAGCCTAGCCCAATTGTTGTCGGAAAATAGTTTTTTTGGCAGTGATAGAATTGCCGACAAAAATTACATTACTGCAGCACTCACTACTAGACTTTTTGAGGGATCAGGGTTCGAAAGACTAAGAGCCTCTATTGCTCAAAGGTATTATTTTGATCAGCAAAGAGTTGTTTTACCCGGGCAACCAGTAAGGTCCGATAACGAATCAGATTTATTTTTTGAAACAGCTCTGAAAGCAATAAAGGATATTTCTGTGACTGCTCTTGGTCAATATACAAGAAAACTAGCTTTGTGGCAGTCGCAGATTGTTGGTTTGCGCTACTCGCCTAAGCCTGGTAAATCTTTTTCATTCGATTACAGGTTTACAAGAGATTCCGTTGATTCAGCAGATTTTGCTTTTCAATCCCCAATTTCAAAAAATTGGTATGCGGTAGGAAGATATAATTACTCCTTTCAAAGAAGGAGTGAAGCTTCTGGCAATCAGCCCCCGGGCTTGGTAGAGGCTTTATTTGGAGTAGAATATGACGGTGGATGCTGGGTCTCAAGATTTGTGGCACAGAAGTATGTAACTGGTGCAAGCCAATCAACCAATGCCCTATTCTTTCAGATAGAATTGAATGGAATTGCGAGAGTAGGAGCTGACCCGTTGAGCGCGCTCAAAAGAAGCATACCAAATTATAGAATGATCAACCATTTGACGCCACTACCAGCAATGTTTGAAAATTTTCAATGAAAAACATAATTAAGAGTTACTCAATTTAAATGAACAATAATTTATCATGACTAAAAAAAATTTTTTCAAGTTTTTATTTTTGATTTTATCTGTAATCTTTACAAACTCCGCAAAACCCAGCGATGACATTTTAGATGGAGTTGTGGCAGTTGTTAATGGAGAGATAATTTTAGCTAGCGATTTACAGTACGAGGAAAAAAAAGAAGCCATACAATCAAAATTAAGTTCTCAAAAAATAAATTCAAAGAATCTAGCAAAAAATGCACTTTTGGACAGGATGATTAATGAATTAATTTTGATACAAAGAGCTAAAAATTTACAAATTTATATTGAACCTCGAGTTATTGAGAATGTAATAAAAAATATTGCCAACAGGGGCGGTATTAATTCCAAGCAGTTAAAAAAAGAAATAGAAAATCAGGGATTAAGCTTTTACCGTTTTCGAAGAGGAGTGGAAAAAGAATTAATTTTTACCAGGTTAAGAGAAATTGAAGTGGAGAACCAATTACGCATTTCGGAAAATGAAGTTGACCTTTTTCTTAAGTTCCACGCTAACAACAATTTGAGTGCTGAGGAAGTTTTAGTTAGCCAACATAAAGTTTCATTTCAAAATGATGCCAGTAAAAAAGATAAAATCTATTTACGTGAGAGTTTACAACAGAAATTAATATCACTGAAAAAGCAATTTAAAAACAGCATTGTTGCTTCTGATCAAAATCTTGAAAATTTTTCTTCTATGGGCTGGAGATCATATGATCGTCTTCCAAATTTGTTTGTCAAGAGAATACAAGCCTTAAAGTCAGGTGAATTTTCAGAGATAATAGAAAGTCCAAGTGGGTTTCATATTTTGTATCTTCAAGATCGTAGGTCTTCTGTTTTGAAAAAAGAAGTTCCGATTTTTAAGGTTCGCCATATTTTGTTAAAGGTAGATTCTCCAAAAAATGAAAATAAAATTAGGAGAAGAGCCTTAGAGCTTAGAAATCAAATTATTGCAGGGGGCTCTTTTTATGATCTCGCAATAAACTATTCTGCAGATGCGAGATCTGCAGAAAAAGGGGGGGAATTAGGGTGGGCCTATCCTGGAGACTACGTTCCGGAATTCGAAAGAGCAATTTTAGAATTAAAAGTAGGTCAAATAAGTAATCCTGTTCGATCTATATTTGGTTTTCACGTGATTGAGCTTATTGATCGAAAGAAAGCGTTACTCTCTAAAGAACGCCAAAGGACCATGGCAAAACTTATTTTGAAAGAAAATAAATTAAAAGAAAGTACCGATGAATGGGTTCGCGAGTTAAGAGCTAACAGTTACGTAG
>MDTB01204878.1_pt1 | contig 12395 bp, 12 predicted proteins | sample 811161 | NCBI WGS metagenome assembly MDTB01 (sample SAMN05326650, study PRJNA326480) | marine metagenome | isolation source: seawater | place: Mediterranean Sea | collected 2009 | reverse complement strand
TTCATAGCCATTTTTAATCTTTTGTAATCCCTAACATCTCCTAAAAAATATCTTATAGGCAATTCATCAATGGGCCATCTTTGCTGCATTTCATATTGTTTGAGCTCATCTCTACTAAAAACAATAAGCTTTTTGGGTTTAAAGTTTTTCAATACAACTTCCACGAATTCCTGCCCGAAAGAACCAGTGCCTCCAGTTATTAAAATTGACTTATTGTTAAAACAGTTATGTGATTCTTTTACCATATTTATCAACCTTTCCTATGATTTTTGCAGGACTTCCAACTGCCAAAGAATATGGAGGCACATCTTTAGTTACTACAGATCCAGCTCCAATTAAAGAATATTCTCCAATAGTTAACCCGCATAAAATAGTTGCATTTGCACCAATGCTAACTGATTTTTTTATTAATGTTTTTAAATAAAATTGTGAACCTTTTTGTGGGAATTCTGATCTAGGTAATTTTACATTAGTAAATACTACAGAGGGTCCACAAAATACATAATCTTCCAATTCTACTCCTTCATAGACTGAAACATTGTTTTGTATTTTTACATGATCACCTATTCTGACATTGCTTGCTATATTTACATTTTGACCTAAAGTGCATTCTTTGCCAATTTGTGATCCATATTGGATGTGGGAAAAGTGCCATATTTTTGTACCTTTGCCAACAATTACCTCATCATCAATGTATACTGACTCATGTTTAAAAAAACTTTTCAATTTATATAATCTCCGAATTTCTTGAATTTTTTAAAAATATCTAAAATTTTAGATTCCATGCTATTTGGCATCCTTAATGTTTTGACAACTAATAAATTTATATCCAAGATTTTAGGAGAAATTTTCATGCATTATATCTAATGATTTAAGAAATCTATGAGGCAGTTTTCGCTTAAAGCTCTTTCTCTTTACCCAAGGGGTTGCTATAACTTCAACATCGTAATAACCCCTAGATTTTAACCTTACAAGCAAATCCTGTGTTTTTCGATGAGGGGCATTATAGGTTAATACTTTATACATTTATAAATCATCTGATGCATTAGAAAGTATTCTAATTACCTTTAATGCATTGCTTCCATTTGCAGTTTTGATTTCTTCTTTACTTTCAATGCAATCAAGAAAATATTCTAATTCTTTTTTTAAGGGCTCAAAGTTATCATATTTAATATGCTTTACGGGACCATCAATTTTTTTTGGACCTTCTGAGCCTATATCGACCCTCTTTGAGTGGAGTTTTAAAGGTTTACCATCCAATGAATCTTCGAATGTTATCATTGCCTTTGATCCTATGACAACCAATCTGTGTTCTTTAAAAGGATGAATCCAGCTCACAAAAATATGCGAGTCAACACCATTTGGAAATGACATTTGTGTTATTGTAGAATCATGAATGTTTTTTTGCAAAAAAGTACTTCCGCTTGCTTTTATTTTTTCTGGATAGCTATCTGTTAAATATAAAAAAACTGATATATCATGAGGGGCAAAGCTCCAAAAGACATTTTCATCAGCTCTAACTTTGCCTAAATTGAGTCTGTTGCTATAAATATATTGTAATTTTCCAATTTTGCCTTCATCAATAATTTTTTTGATTTTATTTATTGCTGGGTGAAAGAGCAATACATGCCCAACCATCATTTGCACTTTGTTTAAATTTGCTAGCTCAACTAATTCTTCAGCATTTTTTATGTTCAAAGCCAAGGGCTTCTCAATTAAAACTGGCTTTTTTTTCAAAATAATTTTTTTTGCGATTTTATAATGTGTTTCTGCTGGAGTTGAGACTATAAATGCATCGTAATTTTTTTTTAATGCGTCTTCTAAAGAATTATGGATATCGATATTAGAATATTTTTTTAAATATGAATTTAAAACCTTCTGGCTGGAGTCCACAATTCCTTTTAATGCATTTAATTCATATAAAGTTCTGATATGGTTTTTACCCCAATAGCCTGCACCAACAACACAAAAATTTTTTTCCTTATGAATCAAGTGTATGTAAAACTTTATCTTGTAAACTGATATTTAAATATGGATGCATTGGAACGGAAAAAATTTTTTTTGCAATTGATTCTGAAACAGGCAAACTACCAGGCTTTAAATTTAAGTCACTGAATACTTTTTGTAAATGAAGAGGAATTCTATAATATATCATTGATGGTATCTTATTTTTTGTAAAATTATTAATAATTTTGGACCTTGCTTCAGCAGAGCTTGCAATTATTGAAAATTGAGCCCATGATGAAATATAATCTTTTGGAATATGTTGTGGTGTAAGATTGCTTGATAAATTTTTAACATAGTATTTAGCTACTTTATTTCTCATGGAAATTTCTTCATCAAAGATTTTTAATTTTGTCAATAGAATTGCAGCCTGTATTGTATCTAATCTACCGTTTATTCCTAAGTTTACATTGTCATATTTATCTGTACCTTTGCCGTGGATTCTGATTGATTTCATTTTTTCAGCTAATTGATAATCATTAGTAAATATGGCTCCCCCATCACCATAGCAACCAAGAGGCTTAGCAGGGAAAAAAGATGTTGTTGCAACATCACCAAATGAGCAAGCTCTTTGTCCTCGAATTGATGAGCCAAAACTTTGGGCAGCATCTTCAATTAGAAATAAATTGTTGTCATTGCATATTCTTTCTAATTTACGATATCTAGCAGGTAATCCGAAAATATCAACCCCAATAATTGCTTTAGGCCTCAAACCCATTTCAATTGAATTTGTTATGGCAGGCTCTAATAAATCTGGATTTATATTAAAAGTTTTTGGATAAATATCTATAAAAATTGGCGTTGCTCCCAAAAGCTTAATAACTTCAGCAGTTGAAATATAGGTAAAAGGAGTTGTAAAAACAGCATCTCCTTTACCAATGTTCTTAGCCATAAGTGGAATTAATAAAGCGTCTGTTCCTGAAGAGCAGCTTATACAATACTTGGAGTTCGTGTAATTTACAAGTTTTTCCTCCAACTCAAAAACTTCTGGGCCCATAATATATTTTCCATGGTCTAGTACGTTACTTATTCTTTTATCAAGTTGTTTTCTGATTTTTTTTTGCTGTTCTTCTAAATCAATAAATTGCATTTTTAAGCTCTAATTACTTTTTTTGAATTTTTAAACCTACCTCTTGAGTCAACTATTAAATTTGATTCTTTTTCTATTAATTCATAATTAAAAGAGTCATGGTCTGTTGCTAGCACGATTATATCAGCTGAATTCAAAGTTTTTTTGTTTATATCAGTAGATTTGATTTTATAGTTAAATTTTCGAGTTATTGGTATTTCGTCAAAGTAAGGATCGGAGAAAAAAACTTCAGCACCATAGTTCAATAAAAGCTCAATTATTCTTAATGATGGTGATTCTCTTAGATCGTCTATATTTTTCTTGTAAGACAAGCCTAAAACGATTACTTTGCTAAATTTTATTGATTTTCCTGAAGAATTGAGCGCTTCAATTATTTTATTTATAACGTAATTTGGCATTGAGGTGTTGATTTCTCCAGCTAACTCAATAAACCTAGTGTTTATGTTGTATTCTTTAGCTTTCCAACTGAGATAGAAAGGATCAATTGGAATACAATGACCGCCCAATCCCGGGCCAGGGTAATACGGAGTAAAGCCAAAGGGTTTAGTTGATGCAGCTTTAATGACTTCGTAGATATCAATATTCATTTTATCAGCAATAAGCTTCAATTCGTTAACTAAGCCTATATTTACTGCTCTATGTATGTTTTCTAAAATTTTTGTCATTTCAGCAACTCTTGTTGAAGACACTGGTACAGTTTCATCGATGATTGAATTATAAAGACTATTTACAACTGATAGGCAATTCTCACTAACACCGCTAACTACCTTGGGAATATTTTTTGTTGAAAATTCTTTGTTGCCAGGATCTTCACGCTCAGGAGAATATCCTAAATAGAAGTCTTTGCCTATTTTAAATCCTAAATCTTTTAGTATTGGCAAAATCTCTTCCTCTGTTGTACCAGGGAATGTTGTACTTTCTAAAACAATCAATTGATTCTTTCTTAATCTTTCTTTTATGTTATCTAAAGTAGATAAAATATAACTCAAGTCAGGTTCATTGTGCATTCCCAGAGGGGTTGGCACGCAAATGATTATTACATCTACTAAATCAATTTGATCATAGTTTGATGTCACCTCAAAGCCGAGATCAAAAGCTTTTTTAATATCTGATGAAAGAATGTGTTTTATATATGTATTCGAAGCTCTAAGCTGTAAAATCTTTTGTTCATCAATATCAAACCCAATAGATTTAAATCCTTTTTGGATGAATCGCATTACCAATGGAAGTCCAACATATCCTAAGCCAATAACACCTATTGTAGCTCGTTTTTCTTTAATTTTTAATTCAAGATTGTCAAAGTTCATTGTTTATGTTTTTTTAAAATTAAATTATAAAAAAATGATAAAGAAAAGAGAGCTAAAATAAGTAAATAAAAAGTATTAACTATCATTAATTTTAAAGAATATCTTCCAAAAAAAACTGGGTGTTCTGAGCGATGACCCAAATAATAAGGTAAACCTAAAATTAATATCAAACTAATTATTCCAGTAATTCTTTTGTCAGCAAAGAAATCTTTTGTTTTGCTTACTAGGTAATTTCTTACCCTTAATAGCTTTCTTTGTTCATATGAATTTGAGTTTTTTATGAAAGATCTAATAAAGGCCAAGACGGTAGCTATTACTAAACCTAAAAAAGCAGACATTATTACACTACTAATTAGGTTATTACCTGTTGAATAGATAGGAACTTGTGGTTGATCTATTATTTGCAATACTGATGACTGTTGAATTTCTTCAATTTTTGCAAGCTCAAGTTGTTGCTTTAATGTTAAATATATGCTTTTTTGAACCTCTAGATCCCTTGAAAGCCTATCTAACTCAATCTGTAAAGACGGAGAAGAAATTTGTTGATTTTTTTCACGAAATGATTCGAGCATATTTTCAGATTTTTGCAAATCTTGGTTCACAGCGGCAATTCGACTTTCTATAAAAGATACTTTTTCCTGGACATTTTGACTTTTATAAAATCTATTCAACGCCTGCAATTCTTCTAGAATTGCCTTATTTAAATCTCTTGCGAAAATTGGTTCAAAAGTTTTAACTGAAATTGTACTTAGCTCGCCCTCACTTTTAAAACTGACTTTTCCATTTAAAATGGACATTGCTTTTTGCACAGTTTCATCATCAATGTTTTCAACATCATTTGAATTTCTATTTGTCAAAATAGAAATTAACGGTAGAGGTTCTCCAAATTTCTGAGTTGTAAAAACTTTGTTTAATAATCTTTCTGCAAAAGTTCTACTTTTTATCAATTCAGGTAATAACGTTGGACTTGATAAATCAACTGCAGTTGAGCTAGCAACGCCCACACCAAATTGTGATGCCAATCCAGAAAGGTTTGAATTGCCTTGTTGATTTCCTGGTACTAAAATTCTAACTGAAGATATATACTGGGGCTTTTTAATGAATTGAGCATGAGTAAAAGCTAAGAATGCCGCTATAAAAGGTATTAATAATATTAATTTTAACTGCTCGGAAAAAACTAAAAGTATGTCAGTCAAAGAGAAAAATTCTTCGTTATGAACACTATAATTACTTACAGGTAAAAAATTACTACTTAAATGCGGGCTGTTTACACTAACACCTTGATTTAAATTAATTTCAAATTCCTTTACTTTTATGATTATATGATTTGGAACTTGGTCTCTGGACTTCCAATTTGAAACCGCTTGAGGTGTAGTTTTGAGATATCTAGCAATTTCTGCTAACGAATTAAGACCTAATTTGGCCATTGTTTCCTCAAACTCAATAAAATTCATAACTTGATTTTCTTATTAGTTATTAAGTTGTTGTGATAAAACGAGAATTGTAACTAGCGAAGATATTAATGATAAAGATGTATTTGCTATTTCAACAAAATTTACATTTTGATTAACTGTTTTAGAATTTACAATGATAATAGAGCCATCCTCAATAACTGGTGAAGATAATAAACTTACAGGTTTAACTACTCCATTGGCATAAATTACTATTATATCTTTTTTACTGCCATTTTGCGTTATACCTCCAGCGGACTTTAAATAATATTTAGATTTTCTATTTTTTTTAAATTCAATATAGCCTGGGTTATACACTTCTCCTTCAACTTTAATTGAGCCAGATTTTTCTCTTACATAAATACTATCGCCTGGCATTAGCTGCACGGATGGTAGCTGCCAAGCAACTCTTATCATATCAAAATTGTTTTCAATATTAGGATTATCTAAGCCTACATAATCAAAGTAATTTTTTTTTCTATAGATTGATATACCGTTAATTAAGGCTTTCGATGTTAATCCTCCCGCTCTTTCAATAATAGAGCCTAGAGATTCATTATTGCGGGTAATTGGATATGATCCTGGAATATTTATCTCGCCAATTATTTTAATGTTTTCCTTTTCGAAGTAATTCATATTGGCATGAATCGATACTTTATCCAAATTATGCAAATTATAATCTTTTTTCCCCTCCAAAACGTCTTTTATTTTAAATGGTATTACGACTTCGTAGGGAGAATTTGGGCTCATTCTAATAATTTCTGCGCTTTCAAAATTCACTGATTTAATAAATGTGGAATCTTCAAAACCACTACTTAGGATTAACAAATCACTCAGTTTCATATTTTTAAAGAAATCATACTTTCCAGGTGATTTAACTTGTCCTAAAATCTCCACTTTCTTTTTTTCTTGTGGAAGATATTGAACTATTATTTTGTCAGCGTTTTTAGCTGGAAATAATTTTGAATCCTTATAATCAATATAAACTCCTTCGTAACTAGAACCTTCTTCTCTCTCGTCAATAGATAAAACTCTATTAATGTTTACTTTTTCAGAAGCATTAATTTTTCTCCCTCCAGCATTTTCAATAACATCAAAAATTGATTCATCTTCAACAGCTTCATAGATACCTGGATTTATAACAGCGCTGTCTACAGATATATAAGATTTTCTTGGCGGAACAACAACAATGTCTTGATCTCTCAACTGTATGTTTTCAGGCAGACTTCCGAATAAAAAGTAATCATAAAGATCAATTGTATTAATAATTACATTGTTCCGTTTTATATAAATTTTTCTTAGTGAACCTGTAGTATCTACACCTCCTGCTTTAATCAATCCTGTTATAATGTTTGAGGCGGGGTGGATAGGATAAACTCCCGGGTAGGATAATTCACCAACAAAATTTACATTTATAGATTTGAGCTGGCCCAAGGATACATCAATATAGGTTGATGGAGGCTTATCTTCTAGAGTGGAATATATTCGACCAAATTGTGACTTTATATATAGCTCTGCTTTTTCAATTGTTTTTCCAGATAAATTTAATAATCCCACCTTATCATCATATATTTTACCATCGTTTGATACATTATACTTTTTTCGCAACTGTGTTTTACCCCAAAGTGATATAATTAACTCATCACCAGGGCCAACAAAATAATTGCTTGGGGTAGGCAAGCCATCCCAAAAACTAACTGTATCTCTTTGGGTGAAGAAACTGTATCCAAAATGATTTGTAATATTTTCAGCCTCATTGTCATATGGGATAATGTCTTTTAATATAGAATTTCTGTCTTCATCGGTTATTGCATTTTCCATATCTGTAGTAACATTAATATTGTTTGAATTATTTGATATATTTTTAAGTTGTTCTAATTGCAAGCTGGACTGTCCATGTAAAATCTGAACAAAAAATGATAAAGCAATGTACACCTTAAGTGTACATTTATGTATTTTAAACAATTGATGAGCCCTTATAATGTTGTTTAAATTTATTCATAAACTGTTGAAAAAAATATAAATAATAAAATAATTTGTGTATAATTATTAACTGCCTTAATTAAAATATTAAATTTTTCGTTCTTTTAATATAATTTCTATCACATTATGTATATTTTAAATCTTATTTACTTTATATCTTACGTCGGAGTGTGACTATATTATGAAAATATTGATTACAGGCGGATGCGGATTTATTGGTAGTAATTTTGCATTAAAACAAGTTAATGAAACAAAAAATATTATCTTAAACTATGACAAGCTAACATATGCAGGAAATAAGGATAATCTATTATCTATAATTGATAGTAAAAATTACACTTTTATTAATGGTGATATATGCAATTATGATCAAATAGAAAAAACTGTTATGAATTTTAAACCAGAAGGAATAATTCATTTTGCAGCCGAATCACATGTAGATAGATCTATAGACAACCCGCAAGCATTTATTCAAACTAATATTGTCGGTACATCTTATTTATTAAATGCTACTAGAAAATATTTCAACACATTATCAAAAAATTTTAAAAATCAATTTCGTTTTATTCATATAAGCACTGATGAAGTTTTTGGATCATTAGGAAGCAAGGGCTATTTTAATGAAAAAACTCCTTATAGTCCCAATTCCCCTTACTCAGCATCTAAAGCTAGCTCAGATTTCCTAGTTAGATCCTGGAACAAAACGTATAAAATTCCTACCATAGTTACTAATTGTTCGAATAATTATGGTCCATTCCAATTTCCTGAGAAATTAATACCTTTAATAATAGCTAATTGCTTTGATGAAAAACCCTTACCAATTTATGGCAAGGGTGAAAATATTCGTGATTGGCTTTATGTGGAGGATCATTGTGATGCAATCGCGAAAGTGCTTTATGAAGGTGTTGTTGGTGAAACATATAATATTGGTGGTGAAAATGAATATTCTAATCTTGACTTAGTTAAAATTATTTGTAAAGAAATGGATAAATTAAAACCAAGAAAGAACTTAAGGCCCTATGCTGATCTTATAAACTTTGTAAATGATAGGCCTGGCCATGATTTTAGATATGCCATTGACTCAAGAAAAATTCAAAGTCAACTTAATTGGAGACCAAATGAAGACTTTAAAAGTGGTATTGTAAAAACAATAAAATGGTATATTAGTAATGAAAGTTGGTGGAGAAAAATACAAAAATTAACTTATTCTCAAGAGAGGCTAGGCATATAAAATGAATAAATTAGTTATTTTAAGACATGGTGAAAGTATATGGAATTTAGAAAATAAATTTACAGGTTGGGTCGATGTAGATTTATCGAAGAACGGTATAAAAGAAGCAAAGAATGCGGGAGAACTCCTCAAAAAAAAAGGTTTTAAATTTGATATAGCTTACACCTCGCTTCTAAAAAGAGCTATAAAAACCTTAGACATTTGTATGAATAATTTAGGCATTAATCCAATTCAAATAAAAAAAGACTGGAGATTAAACGAAAGACATTATGGAACACTTCAAGGCCTTAACAAAAAAGAAACGGCAAAAAAATTTGGAGAAAAACAAGTTTTGCTATGGAGAAGGAGCTTTGATTTGCCTCCTCCAGCAATGAAAAAACCTTCTCTTTTCAAGAATCCTAATAATGAGTATAATGTAGTTTCTCCTCTTTCAGAATCATTGAAAGACGTTGTAAATAGGTTTAAACCAATGTGGATTAAAGAAATCCTAGGTCAAATTAAACTAAATAAAAAGATTTTGATAGTTGCTCATGGGAATTCCTTAAGGGCCTTAATTATGATTTTGAAAAATTTATCAGAAACAAACATTATCAATTTAAATATTCCTACAGGAATACCCTTAGTGGTTGAACTAGATAATAACAATAAATACATCAACGATTATTATTTAGGCTCAAAAGAATTTATAAAAAAGAAAATTCAAAATGTTTCCAGCCAAGGGTCTATTGATGCAAATTTAAATAAAAATCTTAATTAGCTATGAAAGGAATAGTTTTAGCAGGCGGTAGTGGAACAAGACTTTATCCATCAACAAAGTCCGTTAGTAAACAACTTTTACCTGTTTATGATAAGCCAATGATATATTATCCAATATCTACTTTAATGTTAGCGGGAATAAAAGAGATTCTTATTATATCTACTCCACATGATATCAATAAATATAATCATTTATTAGGAGATGGTTCAAAATATGGTTTATATCTTGATTATGCTATACAGCCAAGCCCAGATGGCCTAGCACAAGCATTTATAATTGGTGAGAAATTTATATCAAAAGATAGTGTTGCGCTTATTCTTGGCGATAATATTTTTTATGGAAGTGATTTGCCTAAAAAACTCAGAAATTCAACTAAAGTTGTTGAAAATGAATCTAAAGCTGTTGTCTTTGGATATTATGTTAATGATCCAGAAAGATATGGAGTAGTAAATTTTAATGATAAAGGGCATGCTATTTCAATTGAAGAAAAGCCATTAAATCCTAGGAGTAATTATGCTATAGCCGGTTTATATTTATACCCTAATGACGTTATTGAAATAGCTAAAAAGCAAAAACCATCCAGTAGAAACGAATTAGAAATAACCGATACTAACGTTGAATATTTAAAAAGAAAAAGACTGCTTGTCAATAAAATGGGAAGAGGATATGCATGGCTAGACACCGGCACCATTGATTCTTTAATCGAAGCATCTTTATTTGTTCAAACTATCGAAAAAAGACAAGGCATGAAAATATCATGTATTGAAGAAATAGCCTACAGAATGAATTATATTTCAAAAAGCCAATTAAAGAATCTTGGTAACGAAATGAATAATAATCAGTACGGACAATACTTATTAAACTTATTGAAAGTAAAATTTTAAGTTTATTTGGACAAAATTCTATTTACCATTATTTAACTTTTCAAATTATTCAGAAATAATAATTTCCTATTTGCTTCTATCTTACAGCCTCAATTTTTAATTTAACAACTTTAGTAGTAAGAATCGGTTGCACTTTCACCAAAATTATTAAAATTACACATTCCGTGTATATAATTTTAAATTCTAAAATTTCATAAGAAGATTGATTTAAAATGCTTTAATTAATATTTTCAAAAAAGTTTTCGTTTTAATAAATTTTTTGGAATGTAGCTTATAATTAGCAATCCGGTCTTTAGTTGTTAAAGTCATTTGACAATGATATAAATTTTACATAAATATTATTTTTTTTTCACAAAGTTTGGACTAGATTTTATTTTAAGCATATAATACAAAGTATTAATTAAAATTAATGACAGATAACACTAAAAATATCATATATCCAAAAACTGTCAATATAGATGTTGGTTTATCTATCAATGATTTAAATAAATATTTGCCTGCTATTCAAATGGTAGATGATATTTACGTAAAGAAAAAAATCAAGCAAGGAATTTTTTATGGGTTGGGCTATGATGGCCTTAAAAAAATTCCAAATAACAGCATTGACCTAATAATTACTGAACCTCCAAGCGTACCATTAATAAAACTTAACAAAAAGGCAAATAGATTAACTATTGGTAATTATCTAGATTGGAACAAAGATTGGCTAGATGAAAGCTACAGAATTTTAAAAGAATCAGGCTCAATTTATGTTATTTGCGATTGGATGTTTTCAAGTATGTATCAATCCTTGCTTAATCAAAAATTTAAGATTCAAACAAGAATAACATGGAAAAACAAGATTAAGAAAAAATTAAAAAATGCACATTGGAATGATAATTTATCAGATATTTGGTTTGCTTCAAAATCTGATGATTTTTTTTTCAATCAACAGGATAATAAAAGAATCACAAATTTTTGGGATGATATCATAAGTATTCACTTTGATAAAAATGAAAAACAACCCAAAGAGTTAATCAAAAGAATAATTAAAACTTCGAGTTGTAAACTTAATTGGATATTGGACCCCTTTTGCAGGTTGGGAGGAATTGGTGTTAATGCCATTGAAGAGGGAAGAAGATTTATAGGCATTGAAGCAAATAAGGATAAAGTTCTTATTTCAATGAAAAGGGTAGACAGGAAATAAAATATGAATAAAATCGATAATACTTTAAAAAGAGATATGTACAAAGCAATGAAAGACGGTGATAAAGTTAAATCAACTGCTTTAAGAACCGCTCTTTCAAAAATAAAAGATAAACAGATTGAAAAAAGAGACCTATTAAATGATGATGAAATAATTAAAGTATTGAGAGGTCTTGTTAAGCAAAGGGATGAATCCATAAAACTATATATCGATGCACGCCGCATTGATTTAGCTGATAATGAAAAATTAGAGAAAAAATATTTGGAAACCTACTTGCCAAAGATGTTAAATAAAGAAGAAATTAAAATTATTGTTAAAACAGTAATAAAAGACTTAAATGCTGCTTCTGTAAATGATATTGGTAAAGTTATGCCCGAGATAATGAAAAGAGGCAAAGGTTTAGTTGACGGCAATATTGCTAGGCAAATTGTAGTTAGCTTATTAAGCAAATAAATGATTCTTTTCATAGATGGATTGGTTGTTTTCTTTGCTTCTATAAATG
>MDTB01188050.1_pt1 | contig 12396 bp, 9 predicted proteins | sample 811161 | NCBI WGS metagenome assembly MDTB01 (sample SAMN05326650, study PRJNA326480) | marine metagenome | isolation source: seawater | place: Mediterranean Sea | collected 2009 | reverse complement strand
GGTAAAGTCAATCCCACGCAATGCGAAGCACTCACTATGGTATGCGCACAAGTCATGGGCAATCACACAGCTATCACGATTGCAGGCGCACAAGGGCATATGGAGCTTAATGTCTTTAAACCCGTCATGGCTTATAATTTATTACAATCAATGCGTCTAATAGGTGATGCCGCAGTGAGCTTTACGGATAATTGTGTTGTCGGCATTGAGGCAAATGAAACCAATATCGAACAGTTGATGCAGCGCTCACTCATGCTGGTTACAGCTCTGGCACCCAAAATAGGCTATGACAATGCCACAACTGTTGCCAAAACTGCCCATAAGAATGGTACGACACTTCGTGAAGAAGCTGTAGGCCTCGGTTTTGTAACAGAAGCCGAATTTGATGAGATTGTTCGTCCCGAAGACATGATTGCACCAAAATAGGGTGTTTGTCGGTGGAGGCCTGTCATGGATAAACCCCGAAAACGCTCCATTACCATTGCAGGTCATGCAACCAGCATCTCACTGGAGGCGCCTTTTTGGGATGCCTTAAAGGAAATTGCCACTCACCAAAAAATATCGCCGCAAGATTTAATCGCTGAAATAGACAACACCAAACGTATGGCCTCACTCTCCTCGGCAATCCGTCTGTATATTTTGTCATGGTATCAAGATAATACCTAGGATACTTAAAAGCAGGGTGAAAAGCCCTATGTTCGTGTTATATTCTTATAAAGAATCACGGAAATAACATGGTTTCAGACCCTTTCGATTTAGGCGCGGATGATGTGAATGACAACACAGCATCACATGCCCCAGAACCTGCCCTCCCCGGTCATTCAGACACAATGCCTGAATATGCCGCAAGGGATGGAGAAGCCTTAAGCTTGTCGCAACGCGCCGCCGCTCGCATGCCTTTAGATGCCGGAAATGGCGTTAATAGTGAACTTGCTCAAAGCATGGAAGATATGAACCCTGAACAGCGGGAGGCGGTCCTTGCACCGGACGGTCCTTTGCTAGTGCTTGCCGGGGCGGGGACAGGGAAAACACGCGTTCTAACGACCCGTATTGCACATAAAATTTCCACTAAACAGGCATGGCCAAGCCAATTTCTCGCTGTAACCTTTACTAATAAATCGGCGCGAGAAATGAAAGACAGAATTAGTGGTCTGGTTGGTGAACAAGTTGAAGGCATGCCGTGGCTCGGCACATTCCACTCTATCTCAGCAAAGATACTTCGGCGTCATGCAGAACTGGTCGGACTGAGGCCGGATTTCACAATTCTGGATACTGATGACCAGATTCGACTACTGCGACAGCTCATTAAGTCCGAAAATATTGATGATAAACGCTGGCCTGCCAGACAACTGGCATTTCTCGTTGACCGATGGAAAAACAGAGGCTGGCAACCGCATCAAGTTCCTGCAGGGGAAGCTGGAAGTTTTGCCGATGGCGCTGCCGGGAAGCTCTATGAAAACTATCAAAACCGCCTGAAAATTCTCAATGCAGTGGATTTTGGTGATTTATTGCTTGAATGTCTGCGCTTGTTTCAAGAAAACAACGAAATCCTGCAAGAATATCAGGATCGCTTCCGTCATATGCTTGTTGATGAATATCAGGACACCAATGCCGTCCAATATTTATGGCTCCGACTCTTAGCGCAGAAACATCATAATATTTGTTGTGTCGGGGACGACGACCAGTCCATTTATGGATGGCGGGGCGCAGAAGTTGATAATATTTTGAGATTTGCAAAAGACTTTCCCGGCGCCGGCATTATTCGACTGGAACGTAATTATCGCTCCACTCCGCATATTCTTGGAGCGGCCTCAGGTCTTATTGAGGCAAACAAAAATAGACTTGGTAAAACCTTGTGGACACAAGAAAATGCCGGAGACAAAGTCAGACTTCGCGGGAGTTGGGATGGTGAAGAGGAAGCGCGTGTCACAGCAGATGACATCGAGGCTCTTCAAAGAAAAGGGCACAATCTGAATGAAGTCGCAATTCTTGTGCGCGCCTCATTCCAAATGCGAGAATTTGAAGATCGCTTCATGCAACTCGGTCTGCCTTACCGGGTTATTGGTGGCCCGCGCTTTTATGAACGCGCTGAAATCAGAGATGCCAATGCCTATTTGAGGCTCATTGCCCAGCCTGATGATGATTTGGCATTTGAAAGAATATGTAACAAACCTCGCCGTGGGCTCGGCGATGTCGCGCTACAAAATATTCATGGCACGGCGCGCCAAAATTCAATTTCTCTCATGCGTGCCGCTAGAATTTTAATCGACTCAGATGAGTTAAAACCTGCTGCCCGAAGATCTCTATCTGGATTTGTTGCCTCTATTGACCGCTGGCGTAATCAAAAAGATAGCGTCCCGCATAATGAGTTGGCACAAATCGTCCTTGATGAAAGTGGTTACACGCAGATGTGGATGGATGACAAGTCTCCTGAAGCACCCGGTAAACTGGACAACCTGAAAGAACTTATCAGGTTTATGGATGATTTCGGATCGCTCAATGCTTATCTTGAGCATATCTCGCTCATTATGGATGCGGAAACAAACGACAGTGAAGAAAAAGTATCTTTAATGACACTTCATGCCGCTAAAGGCCTGGAGTTTCTTACTGTATTCCTGCCCGGATGGGAGGAAGGATTATTCCCGCATCAAAGAAGTCTTGATGAAACGGGGGATAGAGGCCTCGAAGAAGAAAGACGCCTTGCTTATGTTGGCATCACACGTGCTAAAGAAAATATAACAATTTCTTTCGCCGGTAACCGACGCATTCATGGGCAATGGCAGGCAGCCATTCCGTCAAGGTTTATTGATGAACTCCCGGAAGAACATGTTGAACCTTTAGATGCTGACGTTGGATATAATCAAAACCAGAGGTTTCAAGACAATTCACAGAGCCAATTCGTGGACCATTCTAGTAGCGATACTTATTCGAGCCCGGGTTGGCAACGGATGCAACGTAACCGTGCGGCTCGTGAGCAAAATAAAACCATTAATGTTAAAGTCCAAAATACGTCATCCGCACATAGCACTTTTAAAATTGGTGAACGCGTGTTTCATCAGAAATTCGGGTATGGCAAAATTGGAGAAATGGACGGTAATAAGCTGACCGTTCATTTCGAGAAAGCCGGAACCAAAAAGGTTATTGATAGCTTCCTCGAACAAGTCTGACAGATATATAAAATATGCAGATTTGGAAAGTAATCCTAACAACCAATAATGTAGACGCTGCTGAGGAAAGTCTCTCTCATGCCGGGGCAGGCGCTGTCTTTATAACCGCTTCCGGCAACCAGACGCATATTGAGGCTTATTTTCATACGCAACCTGATTTAAACTATTTGGAAGAAATCCTTCCCCTCCATCAAAACCTCACAACCGAAATTTTGCCTCCACTGGATTGGGTAAGCCACAGTCAAACCGGCCTACCTGTTATTAATCAGCCCCCATTTTTTATTTTTGAAAAGCAAAACCGGCCTGAACACCCGAATGGATTAATAAATATTGAGTTACATGCAGGTCGCGCATTTGGGTCAGGTCATCACGAAACGACTCGTGGCTGTTTGATTATGCTGGATAAATTATTAAAGCGCACAAACCCTAAACATATACTCGACCTTGGTTGCGGCAGCGGTATTCTTGCAATTGCACTGGCAAAGGCCACACACCGAAAGATACAGGCCAGTGATATTGATCCTGAAGCAGTCGCCATGACGCTTAAAAATAGCGGCCTTAATCATGTAAGGCAGCTTGTTCAAGTATATGAAAGTGATGGATTCAATCGACTAGAAAAAGACCACAAGCCCTATGATCTGATAGTCGCGAATATTTTGACAGGCACTCTAAAAAGGCTTGCCAATGACTTAACAAAAAATTTATCACCACCCCAATATCCGAACACAGGCGGTAATCTGGTTCTTTCAGGCATATTAAATACACAGCAACAACAAATTGTATCCACCATGAGACAATTTGGCCTGCGTCTACAAGAAAAAGTTATATTAGAAGAATGGACGACCTTATGCTTTCGGAGATAAGCTCACATCATGCTTCAAAACTTTGATAACAACGCCCAGCCGGATCAAGCAGCCTCAAGAATGGCGCTTGTGCGTCTTGAAATGGACAAAGCAGGTGTCGACGGTTTTATTGTCCCACGTGAAGATGAATTTATGGGGGAATATATTCCAGCTTGCGGTGAAAGACTTAAATGGCTCACCGGTTTTGGCGGGTCAGCAGGTGTTGCTATTATTCTCAAAAATCAAGCCGCTTTATTTCTGGATGGGCGTTACACTTTAGAAGCTGAAAACTATATTGATACGGAAAGTCTGACCATTATTCCTATCATGCAGGTGTCTATTCATTCATGGCTCACAGAGAACCTGAATAAAGGCAGTAATGTTGCATATGACCCTAAACTTCACAGCATCTCACAGATTAAAAAGCTCTCAGCAGGTCTTGATAAACAAGAAATCACCCTGACACCGCTGGAAGAAAATCCAATAGATACGTTATGGTCTGAACGCCCTGCTCCACCGGATGGCAGTATTCACCCACATACCGACATCTTTGCCGGACAGAGTAGCTCAGATAAGCGGAAGGATATTTCAGCAAAATTACTAGCTGAACAAGCAGACGCTTTGCTTATTACCCAACCAGAAAATAGTGCATGGCTTTTGAATATTCGTGGAGAAGATGTCCCTCGCACTCCCTTCGCTTTAAGTTTTTGTATTTTAAAGGAAGATAAATCAGTAGCATGGTTTATAGATCCTGACAGATTATCGAGCGACCTTGAGGCGCACCTTGAAGATAATGTGGAGATTATCCGCCCGGAGGATATGAAAACATATCTAGAGAATATGACAGGCAAAGTATTGGTTGACCCCTCTCATACACCGCAATATTTCAAAAATATTTTGCAAGACAAAGTTGTCGAAGGCAAAGACCCCTGTAATTTGAAAAAAGCCTGTAAGAACCCGGTGGAAATTGAAGGGGCAAAAGCGGCTCATATCCGCGACGGAGCTGCTTTATGCAAATTCTTACACTGGCTAGACATTTCGGCACCTGCCGGCAATGTTTCAGAGGTTGATGCCGTCAGCTATCTAGAACAATGTCGACAAGAGACAGGTAAGCTCAAGGATTTAAGCTTTGACACAATCTCCGGCAGTGGACCTAACGGAGCAATTGTTCATTACCGCGTCAATAATGAAAGCAACCGTACTTTACAGGCTGGAGAATTATATCTTGTCGATAGCGGCGGACAATATCTAGATGGTACGACAGATGTTACGCGGACAGTATTCATTAATGGGGCATCGCCCCCCGACATGGCAATTGAGGCATTTACCCGTGTTTTAAAAGGTCATATCGCGCTGGCAACAGCTCGTTTCCCGGAAAACACGGATGGTGTGGCACTTGATGCACTAGCGAGAGCGCCTCTATGGGCCGGTGGGATGGATTTTGACCATGGCACAGGTCATGGCGTTGGAAGTTATTTATCTGTCCATGAGGGGCCACAACGCATTTCTAAAGGCGGCACTCAACCGTTAATGCCCGGCATGATTGTTTCCAATGAACCCGGATTTTATCAAAAAGGTGAATTTGGTATCCGAATTGAAAATTTGCAATTTGTGACCCCTGCTGAAAAAATTAATAGCGGACATCGTCCAATGATGGGGTTTGAAGTTCTGACCCTCGCACCGATTGACAAAAGACTGATAAATGCAGATATGCTGGTTTCCCAAGAATTGGAATGGCTCAATAACTATCACAAGCAAGTCCTGGACACCCTATCCCCCCTATTAGAGGCCGATACACTTTCATGGCTCCAACAAAGTTGTGCGCCACTATAGCCCCTAACATGACTACCTAAAGTTTAAAAAACTTTGTCACTATCTTAAGTTGGTAGTATCCACCTATATATACCTGCTATGGATGATAAATAATAAGGGGTGATAAACACTCCAAAAGAAACAAAATGAATAAAAAAATAATAAAAAAGAGCGTCCTTAGAAATAAGCTGCGCTCACTGCCTGAATTCAAATATGATATTGAAACTTCGGTCCAATTTCTGATGTCGCACGCCAAGCAAAGACAATTTGTTTCATTCATTGAGTTTAACAGGTTTTATAAAATCCCTGATCAGGACTGGCCCTTGGTCTACCCGTTGCTCTACAGACATCTTAATCTTGTATTGAAATATTGTTATGAGAATAATTTACCGCCTTTAAGTGTTCTTGTTGTTGCCAAGGACATGAAAAATACCGGGAAAATGACACAGAGACAAATTACACGCCTTAGTAAAGCATTCGTCAGATATGGGGACAGATCGACACGAGACTCATGTGAGGTACAAGATATGAATGACCTTCACAAATTACAAAAATTATGTTTTGAAAATGCTGTGGAAGATAAGGTCAAACCCAAACATAAAGCAGATATATTTGCCGAGGGTGTCAGGTAATAGCGGCTATTTCCAACCACTCATCTTCTGTCATGGTTTCAACACCAAGCTCTTCTGCTTTTTTAAGTTTTGAACCCGCACTTTCACCCGCCACCAAAATATCAGTCTTATCTGATACAGATCCAGAAACTTTGGCACCCATCATCTCAGCCCGAGCTTTAGCTTCGGCGCGAGTCATTCGTGTAAGTGTTCCGGTGAAAACAATAATTTTACCTGATATAGGGGTGTTGTTTTCAGCTTCTGGAAGTGAGACAGGAGCCACCCCAAAATCTATTAACCCATTAATAATATCAAGATTATGGGGTTCCGCAAAAAAAGTCAGTAAAGACACCATCATGGTGTCCCCTACTCCATCTATAGATGCCAACTCTTCTTTACTCACTTCATCACCATCACACATGGAAAGAATAGCATCTCTAAATCCTTCAAGTGTTTTATAGCGCCGAGCTAACAAGCGCGCAGTTGTTTCACCTACATGGCGGATACCCAGCGCAAATAGAAAGCGATCAAGATCCGGCTTTTTGGCTTGTTCAATAGCTCTAAATAACTTAGTCAGGCTGTCTTTTAATTGCCCTTTGTTTTTTCCTGATGTGTAAAGCCAAATTTCGGGTGCCTCATCCGCCTTTTGATACAACTTGAAGATATCGACAGGCGTTTTGAGCAAATCATTCGCCCAAAATTCATCAATTTGTTTATCCCCTAGACCGTCAATATCCAGAGCCGACCGGGAAACAAAATGCTTTAATCTTTCCTTAGCTTGCGCAGGACAACTTAACCCGCCTGAACAACGCTTGACGGCATCTTGCTCACCATCTGCACGTATCTCATGAAAAGCCTGTGCCCCGCATTCAGGACAATTGTCCGGGAAATGGAAGGCTTGCTGCGCTCCCTCCCTTTTATCAATGAGCACCTCAATAATCTGAGGGATAACATCACCGGCTCGTTGCACAACCACAAAGTCATTAAGACGAACATCAAGTCGTTTAATTTCATCGGCATTATGAAGGGTTGCGTTGGATACTTCCACGCCACCAACCGTGACTTTTTTAAGCTTGGCGACAGGCGTAAGAGCACCTGTTCGCCCAACCTGAATATCAATATCCAAAAGTTGCGTAATTGCTTTTTCTGCAGGAAATTTGTGAGCAATCGCCCAACGCGGTGCGCGAGACACAAACCCGAGCCGACTTTGCCAATCCAAACGGTCAATTTTATAAACCATTCCATCAATGTCATAGCCAAGTAAGGAACGACGTTCCTCAATATCGCGCCAATGATTATTTAAAGCAGTAACATCTTTAAAAAGATTAAAATCAGGGTTTACAGTAAATCCCCACATATCAAAGCAGGCCATCATGCCGGATTGCGTATCTGCCGGCATATCGGATATCTCTCCCCACGTATAAGCAAAGAACTTCAATGGGCGATCGGCGGTAATTTTTGAATCCAATTGACGCAGGCTACCTGCCGCTGCATTGCGGGGGTTGGCAAAAGTTTTAAGCCCTTTTTCAGATTGCTGACGATTAAGAGCTTTAAAGTCATCATGTGCCATATAGACCTCGCCACGAATTTCAACAATATCCGGCACGCCTTTGGGGAGTGTTATTGGAACATCCTTCAATGTCTTGAGATTCTCAGTAATGTCCTCTCCAATTTGACCGTCTCCACGTGTAGCACCACGGATGAAAACACCATTCTCATAACGTAAACTGGCAGAGAGACCATCAATTTTGGGTTCGGATGTATAAGTAATAGTTTCAGCATCATCTAGACTTAAGAAACGTCTTATGCGTGTGTCAAAGTCTTCTAAATCCTGCAAATCAAATGCATTACCTAATGAAAGCATAGGAACTGAATGTTGAATTTTTCCAAATCCACTTTCGGGCGTCACACCAACTTTGTCACTTGGACTATCCTGACGTTTTAAATTGGGAAAGCGCTCTTCAATCGCCTCATTTCTTTGACGTAAAGCATCATAATCGGCATCTGAAATAACAGGGTCATCATTTTGATAATAGGCAACATCATGCCCGGCCATTTCCTCGGCGAGCGCCTTTAGTTCTTCAGCAGCCTGCTCACTTGTAAGCACATCAACTAAGACAGTTCGCCATTTCATAACTGCCCACCAAGCAATCGAACAGCGGCAGCACGCGCTTCTTCAGTCACCAATGCACCAGAAAGCATACGAGCTATTTCCTCTTCTCTACTTTGGGTGGAAAGCTCATCAACGCGGGTCATAGTATTGTCACCATCAACAGATTTACTGATTAACCATTGATGATTACCACAAGCCGCAACTTGAGGAGAATGGGTTACTACAAGCACCTGACCGCTTTCGGCCAGTAATTTTAATCGACTGCCAACAGCCTCAGCCACAGCACCGCCAACACCCGCATCTACTTCGTCAAAAACCATAGTCAACGGGTCACTTGCCTCAGCCAACGCAACCTTAAGAGCCAACATAAAACGTGCGAGTTCCCCACCTGAAGCAATTTTAGATATTGGGCCAGACGGCATACCCGGATTGGTGCTCGCCATAAACTGAACACTATCAATTCCGGAAGCCGAACCCGTTGACGGTTCAACATGTGTAAATGCTGTTTGAAAACCACCCCCATTTAGTTTGAGGGGTTCAAGCTCTTTCATAACAGTCTTATCGAGTTTTTCAGCCGCATCCAGTCGGGTTTTAGAAATACTCAGGGCCATAACTTTATACTCACTAAAGGCTTGGGTAACATTTTTCCGGAGTTCCTCCAGCCTGTCAGCTCCGCTTTTGATATCATCAAGTTGTTGCTGAAGCATGGCCTTAGTTGCCGGTAATTGGTCAACTTGAACACCGTGCTTGCGTGCCAATGCTTTTAATCCAAAAAGCCTTTCCTCAACCTGCTCCAACCTTTGAGGGTCATAAACCATGTCCCGTGAAGCATCGTGCAATTGGGTCTGGGCTTCATCTGACTCAATTACCGCCCTCTCAAGCGCAGTAATAGTTGTATCAAGACGCCCTGCGGCCTGATCTGCAATTTTCTCTAATTGACGAAGCGCGCCGTTAAGTGCTGAATGGAGAGCCTTGTCACCCTCCAAAAGAGCCAAAGCTTCCGCAATATACCCGGCTATCTTTTCTGAATTCATCAAAAGTGTGCGCTCGTCCGAGAGTTTTTCTTCCTCACCTTCTTTTGGATCAAGTTTTTCAAGCTCTTCAAGACTGTAACGTAAAAAATCTTCCTCTGCTGCCGCGCGTTCACTGGCGTTTTTATAAAGTTCTAGCTGTTCTTCGCATTCCTTTAGATGGACATATTTTTCTTTAAGTTGGTGAACTTTGTCTTGATGCCCGGCATAGGAGTCAATCAGTGATAATTGAACTGGTCCATCCGTCAGAGATTGACTTTCATTTTGACCATGGATTTCAACCAAAGCGGAGCCAACGGTTTTAAGCAAATTAACACTTACTGGCGTATCATTAATGAATGCCCGCGAGCGCCCATCTTTACTCTGTACACGGCGCAGAATAATTTGCCCCTCATAAGGTATGTCGTGTTCCTGCATAATTTGGGTAACCAGCTGATCTTCAGCAATATCAAAAGCGGCTATAACGGTTCCTTGGTCTGCACCACTTCTAACCAAGCCGGCATCACCGCGTGCTCCTGTTGCCAAAGCCAAAGCATCCAGCAAAATGGATTTTCCTGCACCCGTCTCGCCTGTTAACGTGCATAGACCCGCCCGCCAGGTCAGATCCAGCTTTTCAATCAAGACGATATTGCGTATGGAAAGATTTACCAGCATCAACTCTGAGCGCCCACGCTAGAAAATTGATTGCCAGAATTTTCTAAACCAGGAGGTTTCTTCTTCTTCAGGGCTGAAATCCCGGTCTACAAGCATTCGGTAACTATCTTTATACCACTCACTATTAGGGTAATTATAGCCGAGCACTGCAGCCGTTGAACGTGCCTCGGACTCAATGCCCAATGTCAGATATATCTCGGTTAGGCGATGCAATGCCTCTTCCACATGTGAGGTAGTTTGGTATTTCAAGAGGACATTTCTAAATCGCTTAGAGGCAGCAATATAAAATTGATTTTTCATGTAGAAACGTCCCACCTCCATCTCCTTACCTGCAAGATGGTCATAGGTTAAATCCAGCTTCAAAGTTGCATCACGCGCATAATCAGTTTCAGGGTATCGTCTTATAACATCACGGAGAGCCTGTACCGCAAGTTCAGTATTTTTTTGATCTCTGGAAACGTCTGAGATTTGCTCATAATAACATTGGGCTATCAAATAATAAGCATAAGGTGCGTTTTTGTTACCTGGGTGGAGTGCCAAAAACCGACGTGAAGTTAATACGGCATCAGAATATTTATTTTGCTGGTAGTAAGAATAAGCCGACATCAACATCGCCCTACGGGCCCATATTGAATAAGGATGCTGGCGTTCCACTTCGTCAAATTCAAGCGCAGCTCGACGGAAGTTTCTATTTTTTAATGAGTCAAATGCTTGATTGTAAATCTCTTCAACAGACCGTTCGACATATTCAGGCTCATCAATGGTAGACGAACAAGCAACCAATGTGAGCATAACAAGGAGCAGGGAAAGACGTGAAAGCATTTGTGAAATCATAATTCTCAATTATCGCATTATTTTGAATCGCAAGCATGACTTTGAAGGCATTTCATACCGAAAGCAAGCCTTTGAGACCTTTATAGAATAAAATTCTCGTAATGAGAAATGGACTTTAGTTTAAGGAGATTTAAGCTTTGAAAAACTAAAAAGTAAATAATTTCAATTAATTACTCAGCAGCAACAACTTTTACAGTGGCACAATCTTCAGGAGTGATAATCTCAAACGCATCGTCATTGCTGAAAAGAGATGAGAGGAGTTTGTAATGCAAGGCATGCCCTGACTTATAAGCATTATAACGACCCAAAATGCGAACTCCTGCGAGATAAAGGTCACCCACAGCATCAAGAATTTTGTGACGGATAAACTCATCAGAAAATCTGAGGCCTTCATCATTGAGAACACGGTCGCCATCAATCACCACAGCATTATCCAGAGAACCACCAAGAGCTAGACCTGCAGCATGCATGGCCTGAACATCCTTAAGCATACCAAAGGTACGTGCGTTACAAATCTGGTCGCGGAAATTATCCCCAGAGAGGATAAATTCACTCTTTTGTATGCCTATAACAGGGTTATCGAAATCAATTTGAGCTTCATAAACGCTTTCATCATCCGGCAGAAGCTCACAGAACTTATCACCATCTTCAACACGAACGGGCTTTGTTATACGAAGCATACGTCTGAGTTCTGGTAAATCTTGAAGACCGACATTTTCAATGAGTTTTACAAATTCGCAGGAACTGCCATCCAGAACGGGGACTTCAGCACCATCAATTTCTATAATCGCATTATCTACGCCCATACCAGCAAGAGCAGCCATTAAGTGTTCAATTGTTCCTACAGTATGACCGAATTGATTACCGATTGTTGTACAGAAAGTAACCTGACAGACCTGACCAAAAAGTGCTGGAATTACAGACTCTTCGGAGTTTTCAACATCGGTTCTCACAAAAATAACACCCGTATTAGCAGGTGCAGGGCGGATGATGATTTTGACATCAGCACCGGAATGAAGACCGGTACCAGCACAGGATACCGATGAAAGAAGGGTTGTCTGATAGCGCCCTTCTGCTGGCGCGAGACGAGCAAACGGCACAGCGTCAAACTGTTCATGTATCTGAGCGACTGATACGGGAGGAGGTGCCATTTAAATGTTAACCCTTTAAGATTTCCGGTTATACCGAATAAGATTTTATTTCTTCTGATGTATCTAAAAAACTCACTGGGCATACATCACGTATTATTAATTACTAAAGGACTATCGTCATTACAAATAACATATTGTTTCGATTTGTTACTTAGTTTCAGAAAGTTACCACCCTATGAGG